>WNGE01000115.1_pt1 | contig 140304 bp, 132 predicted proteins | sample 5400651 | NCBI WGS metagenome assembly WNGE01 (sample SAMN13153370, study PRJNA577476) | soil metagenome | isolation source: 60 cm soil or saprolite under grassland replicate 2 | place: USA:California | collected 2016-06-15 | reverse complement strand
TCGGCTTCGCCACCGCCCCGCTCATCGTCGAGGGCTGCATCATGATGCGCGTCTGCCACCTCGACACCTGTCCGGTCGGCATCGCCACCCAGAACCCGGTGCTGCGCAAGCGCTACACCGGCAAGCCCGAGTTCGTGGAAAACTTCTTCCTGTTCATCGCCGAGGAGGTCCGCGAGTATCTGGCGCAGCTGGGCTTCCGGACCCTGGACGAGGCGATCGGGCACGCCGAGCTGCTCGACGTGCGGCCGGCCGTGGAGCACTGGAAGGCCTACGGCCTCGACCTCGAGCCGCTGCTGTACGTACCCGATCTGCCGGCGGACGCCGCGCTGCGCCAGACCCGCAAGCAGGACCACCAGCTCGACCAGGCCCTCGACAACAAGCTCATCGCGGCGGCGACGCCCGCGCTGACCTCCGGCGAGCCGGTCAAGATCGATATGTCGGTGTGCAACCGGCACCGCAGTGTCGGCGCGATGTTGGGTGGCGAGGTGACCCGTCGCTTCGGCGGTCGCGGCCTGCCCGACGACACGATCGACGTGACGCTGCACGGCACGGCCGGCCAGTCATTCGGCGCGTTCAGCCCGCCCGGGGTGACGCTGCGGCTGTTCGGCGACGCCAACGACTACATCGGCAAGGGCCTGTCCGGCGGCCGGCTGATCGTGCGGCCGGACGAGTGGGCGCCATTCGCGGCCGAGGAGCAGATCATCGGCGGCAACACGATCCTTTACGGCGCGACCGCGGGCGAGCTGTACCTGCGCGGGCGGGTGGGGGAGCGGTTCGCCGTACGCAACTCCGGCGCCGCCGCGGTGGTCGAGGGCGTCGGGGACCACGGCTGCGAGTACATGACGGGTGGCACGGTCGTGGTGCTCGGCCGGACCGGGCGCAACTTCGCGGCCGGTATGTCCGGCGGCACCGCGTACGTGTGGAACCTCGACCGGCAGCGGGTCAACCCGGAGCTGGTCGACCTGCAGCCGCTGTCCGCCGCCGAGGCCGAGACGCTGCGCGCCCTGGTGGCCCGGCACGCCGAGGAGACCGGCTCGGCGGTGGCGCTGTCGCTGCTGGCCCGCTGGGACTCCGCGGTGGATGAGTTCACCGCCGTGGTGCCCCGTGACTACAAGCGCGTGATGGAAGCGATCAGGGCCGCCGAAGCTGCCGGCCGGGACGTCGACGAGGCGGTGATGTCGGTCGTGACCGGCGCGCCGGCTCCCGCCCCGACCCAGAAAGCCGAGGTAGCTCGTGCCTGACCCGAACGGTTTCCTGCGCTACGAGCGCAAGCTGCCGGCCCGCCGGCCGGTGCCGGTGCGCATCCGGGACTGGCGCGAGGTGTACCCGTCGGCCTCCGACGAGCTGATCCGCGAGCAGGCGACCCGGTGCATGGACTGCGGCATCCCCTTCTGCCACGAAGCCTGCCCGCTGGGTAACCGCATCCCGGACTGGAACGACCTGGTCCGCACCGACTCCTGGCAGTTCGCGATCGAGTCGCTGCACGCCACGAACAACTTCCCGGAGTTCACCGGGAGGTTGTGCCCCGCGCCGTGCGAGGCCGCGTGCGTGCTCGGCATCGGCGACGACCCGGTGGCGATCAAGCAGGTCGAGGTCGAGATCATCAACCGCGCATTCGAGCGCGGGTACGTGGGTCCGCAGCCGTGCCCGGCGCCGACCGGCAAGAGCGTGGCGGTGGTCGGCTCCGGGCCGGCCGGGCTGGCCGGTGCTCAGCAACTGTCGCGGGCCGGGCACGCCATCACCGTGTACGAGCGTGACGACAAGATCGGTGGCCTGCTGCGCTACGGCATCCCCGACTTCAAGCTGGAGAAGGTGCACATCGACCGGCGCCTCGAACAGCTACGCGCCGAGGGTGTGCGGTTCGTGACCGGGGCGGCGGTCGGCACCGATATCACCGTCGAGGAGCTCCGGTCGCGGCACGACGCCGTGCTGCTGGCCTGCGGGGCCCTGCAGGGTCGGGACACCCCGGAGACGCCGGGCCGCGCGCTGCCGGGGGTGCACCTGGCGATGGAGCACCTGGTCGGCTCCAACCGCGCCGTCGCGGGCCTCATCGACGCGCCGCCGATCGACGCCGCCGGCAAGCACGTGATCATCATCGGTGGCGGTGACACCGCGGCCGACTGCCTCGGCGTGACCCACCGGCAGGGCGCCGCGAGCGTGACCCAGCTCGACATCTACCCGGAGCCGCCGGGCTCCCGAGACCTGTCGCGTGACCCGTGGCCCACCTGGCCGTGGATCCTGCGCAACTACCCGGCGCACGAAGAGGGCGGCGAGCGGGTCTTCGCCGTCGCCGTGCAGGAGTTCGTCGGCACCGACCGGCTCCAGGCCATCCGGGTCGTCGAGGTCACGGTGACCAAGGTCGAGGGGCGGCGGATCGTGGAGGAGGTGCCTGGCACCACGCGGGACCTGCCGGCCGATCTGGTGCTGCTCGCGATCGGCTTCGACGGCACCGAGGAGGGCCCGCTGCTCGACCAGCTCGGCCTTTCGCGCAACCGGCGCGGTGCGATCGACTGCGGGCCGGACTGGCAGACCTCCGCGCCGGGCGTATTCGTGGCCGGTGACATGCACCGGGGCGCGTCGCTGATCGTCTGGGCGATCGCCGAGGGCCGGGCCGCGGCGGCGTCGATCCACGCGTACCTGGGCGGGGCTGGCCAGCTCCCGGCACCGGTGGCGCCGGCCTCGATGCCCATCGGCGTCCGCTGACCCACTGGCGAAGCGGGCGGGGACCGGTGTCCCCGCCCGCGCCGTGCTCTCTACTCGATCGCGCCTGGTGTGCGGGTCAGCCCTCGCAGTTCACGTCGACGAAGTAGGTTGCGTCGCCGGCCTGGTGGTTCTTGACCATCACGGGAACCGTGACCGAGCCGTTGGTCGGCGAGTACGTCTGGCCGGCGGCACTGACGGTGCTGACCACGCAGCCCGCCTGGTCGGCGACCACGATCTGGTGCGCACCCTGCTCGGCGGCCTCGACGTGGGCCTCGTGGAAGGCGAGCACCGCCGGGTTGTACTCCGACCACTTGACGTTGGTGGCGCCGTTCGTGTCGATCCAGGTGGCGGCCAGGCCGTCGACCGGATCGGCGTACCCCGGCTTGTGGAACCGGGTGTCGATCTCGACGATCCGCCCCACCCGCACCTTGAAGTTGTCGGTCTTGCTGTACCGCGGGACGAAGCAGTTCTTATTGCCCGGCGCGTCACAGTCGAGGAGTTCGACCGGCGACACCCATACCTTGTACACGCCGCCGTTGTTCGGCGTGTCGGCGTACGGGAACAGTTGGACCGTAATGCCGAGGTCCTCGCCATCCGTGCCGGTCGCGTGTGCACACGCACCCGAGGCCGCCACGCTCTGGATGACGCCGCTGGCGTCGACGGTGAACTGCCGGCAGGCGACGGCGTCGGTGGACAGGAGCACCTTCCCGGACGGGTCCGTCACCTGGTAGGCGTATGTCCCGGCGGGTAACCCGGCCGCCGAGTCGGGCGCGTTCAGCCCCGGGCCACCGTTGAGGTAGACGTCTTCCTTGTTGTCGTAGATGTTGAGGTTCACCGGCACGCCGGTGACATCGGTCGTGAAGATGGCCCCGGACAGTGGTGTGGTCGACGGCGCGGCCTGTGCCGGTGCTGCCGCCATGGCCAGGACGGCTGGAACGGCGACCAGGAGCGTGGCGGTTCTTCGATGCATCGGGCCTCCTCGGTTGGTACGCGGTGACCGGCGACAATCAGTGTTTGAGCGCGACAAAGGAGCATGGCGATAGGCAGCGCGCCATTTACCCGGCCATCGCCGGGGCCGCGAAAACTGCACCGAAGTTACCCGCGTATTTCGGCTCACACAACAGACTGCGCGGGCACAGTTACGGGCCGATAGGGCGAGGGCGGACAGCGAGAATATCGGGGCGCTCGCGCGTGTTTGACAACCGCACTTATCCGGGTCGCGAATGCCATCGAATGGTCCGCAACAACAGCTTTCGCTCGCCATGTCGGAAGAAAGACAGTAGCCGGGCAACCGCACTTAACGCTCGTGGTGCCGCGCCGTCGGCCCTGGCCAGGGCGTCCTCTGGCGATCTTGGTGGCAAGTTGCGGCCCAGGCAGCAATGTGCCACCAAGATCGCGGAAAGAACCGGGTAAGACAAGCGTCAAACAATGCCGGGAATGCGTGTCAACGGGGTGCGAGATTCACCGCCCTGGGCCACCGGTGGCCACCGGGCGGATGACCAGGCGTTCAGCCGAGAATTGTCGAGTCGAATGATTGACGGAGCCAGATGGGAGCCCGGTTGGGGCGCGCTGGGCACATACTCGAATGGCGGTGACGAGGGTAATTGTCAGACTTTCGTCGCCGCCCGGGCGGTCGGTGTCGTCAATCAGGCGCGGAGCTCGACCGCGACCAGCTCGGCGATCTGGACCGCGTTGAGCGCGGCGCCCTTGCGCAGGTTGTCGTTGGAGCAGAAGAGGGCGAGCCCGTGCTCGACGGTCTCGTCGGCCCGGATGCGCCCCACGAACGTGGGGTCCTGGCCGGCCGCCTGCAGCGGGGTGGGCACGTCGGACAGCGCAACGCCGGGCGCGCCGTCGAGCAGCTCACGGGCCCGCCGCGGCGTGATCGGCCGGGCGAACCGGGCGTTGATCTGCAACGAGTGGCCGGTGAAGACGGGCACCCGCACGCAGGTGCCGGACACCTTGAGATCCGGGATGTCGAGGATCTTGCGGCTCTCGTTGCGGAGCTTCTGCTCCTCGTCGGTCTCCTCGGAGCCGTCGTCGACGATCGAGCCGGCCAGCGGAACGACGTTGAACGCGATCGGCCGGACATAGGTGCGCGGGGCGGGGAACTCCACCGCGCCGCCGTCGAAGGTGAGCTCGCCGGCCCGGTCGGCCACCTTGCGGACCTGCTCCTCCAACTCGGATACGCCGGCCAGGCCGCTGCCGGACACCGCCTGGTAGGTCGCGGCCACGAGGCTCACCAGGTGCGCCTCGGCGTGCAGCGGGCGCAGGACCGGCATCGCGGCCATGGTGGTGCAGTTGGGGTTGGCGATGATGCCTTTGGGGCGGTGCCGCACGGCCTCGGGGTTGACCTCGGAGACCACCAGCGGCACCTCGGGATCCATCCGCCAGCCCGAGGAGTTGTCGATGACGACGGCTCCGGCCGCGGCCACCCGGGGGGCCAGCTCTTTCGCCGTGGTCTTGCCGGCCGAGAACAGCACGATGTCGAGACCCCGGTAGTCGGCGGTCGCCGCGTCCTCCACCGTCACCTCGGTGTCCTGCCAGGGCAGGGATCGCCCGGCCGACCGGGCCGAGGCGAACAGGCGCAGCTGGTCCACCGGGAGCTGACGTTCGGCCAGCACCCGGCGCATCACGCCGCCGACCTGGCCGGTTGCTCCGACAATGCCGATTCTCATGCGGCCGAGGCTACCTATCCCGGGTGCGCCGGCCGAAGCGGATATCGGCAGCTGGGCGAAGGTCACACCGGGCGAATGCGCTAGGCGTAGAGCCGCTTGTCGTAATCCGGCCCGTAATAGCGCTCGAGGTCCGCAAGGGTTTCGGGCACGTCCATCGTGTTCTTGACGATTTGCGGCATCGAGGGCAGCCGCTCCGGGTCCGGCCAGGTCTCCGGGCGCCACAGGCCGGCCCGCTTGAACGCCTTCGCGCAGTGGAAGAAGATCTGCTCGATCTCCACCAGCAGCGCGAGACCGGGCCGGTGCCCGCGCACCACGAGCCGGTCGAAGAACGGCGCGTCGCGCAGCAGCCGCGCCCGCCCGTTGACCCGCAGGGTCTCCTCCCGCCCCGGCACCATGAACAGCAGCCCCACATGCGGGTTGGTCAGCACGTTGCGGTAGCCGTCGGCGCGGCGGTTGCCCGGCCGCTCGGCGATGGCGAGCGTGGTGTCGTCGAGCACCAGCACCGAGCCGGCGGGGTCACCCTTGGGGGAGACGTCGCAGGTGCCGTCGGCGCAGGCGGTCGCGAGCACGAGGAACGGCGAGCTGGCGATCCACTCCCGGTCGTTGTCGTGCAGTGCGGTGCGCTCCTTCTTGACCGCCCGCTCCATCGGCTCGCCGAGCAGGTCGCGCAGGTCCGCTTCGGACGTGATTTCCACGGCGTCGGCCTGCGTGGTCATGGTGACTCCTCCCGGCCGGTCCCGTGTCCAGCCTACGGCCCGAGTGCATCTGATTTGGTTGCCCGCGGGGCTCCAGGGAGCCGGAAAATGTCGGTCCCGTCCGTAGAATTAGTACATGGGTTCTAGCAGTGACGCGACATGGACCAGCACCTCAATCGCCTGCGACGACGCCGTTTTCCGGCGTTGGGCCGGCCCGACGATCGGTCCCGTCCGGTGAGCGCCCGTGGTTGTGTCCTGAGTGGACGGTGGGTGCTGCCGGGGATCCGGGCCGGTCCGCTGGATGGGACCGGCCGGCCGGTCCAGCGGCCCGCCCGGCGGGTCACCGGTCGGGGGAAGGTCTAGGTGAAGCGTCGGGTCGCCGGCTCGCGCCGCGGGAGCAGCGACTAGCCTCACATGTGTGATACGTCGCGCAAAAATCGTCTGCACGATCGGCCCGGCCACCGCCACTCCGGAACGGCTCAGGGGCCTCGTCGACGCGGGCATGGACGTCGCCCGGCTCAACTTCAGCCACGGCACCCATGAGGACCACGAGATGGTCTACCACCTCGTGCGGGAGGCGGCCGCGGCGACCGGCCGGGCCGTAGGCATCCTGGCCGACCTGCAGGGTCCCAAGATCCGGCTCGGGCGGTTCGCCGACGGCCCGGTGGAGTGGCGCACCGGCGAGACCGTTGTGATCACCAGCGAGGACGTCCTCGGCACCCACGACCGGGTGTCGTGCACCTACCGCAAGCTTCCGGCCGAGGTGAAGGTCGGCGACAAGCTGCTCATCGACGACGGCAAGGTCGCCGTCGAGGTGACCGGCGTCGAGGGTCAGGACATCCGCTGCCTGGTGGTCGAAGGCGGGCCCGTCTCCAACAACAAGGGCATCTCCCTGCCCAACGTGGCGGTGAGCGTGCCGGCCCTGTCCGACAAAGACACGGCAGATCTGCGCTTCGCGCTCCGCCTCGGGGTCGACCTGGTCGCCCTGTCGTTCGTCCGCTCGCCCGACGACATCAAGCTCGTCGACGAGATCATGAACGAGGCCCGGGTCCGCCGGCCGGTGCTCGCCAAGATCGAGAAGCCGGAGGCGGTCGCCGCCCTGGAGGCGATCGTCGACGCCTTCGACGGGGTCATGGTGGCGCGCGGTGACCTCGGTGTCGAGCTCCCGTTGGAGCAGGTGCCGCTGGTGCAGAAGCGGGCCGTGCAGCTGTGCCGCGAGCATGCCAAGCCGGTCATCGTGGCGACCCAGATGCTCGACTCCATGATCGAAAACTCGCGGCCGACCCGCGCCGAGGCCTCCGACGTCGCCAACGCCGTGCTCGACGGCGCCGACGCGCTGATGCTGTCCGGCGAGACCAGCGTCGGGCGCTACCCGGTGCTCGCCGTCTCCACGATGGCGCGCATCGTCGCCACGACCGAGAGCGGTTCGCTCGGCGTGCCGCCGCTGCGGCACGACCCGCGTACGCGTGGCGGCGCGCTGACCGCGGCCGCCTCCCGGATCGCGCAGCAGATCGACGGCAAGGCGCTGGTCGCGTTCACCCAGACCGGTGACACCGTCCGCCGGCTGTCCCGCCTGCATTGCCAGCTCCCGCTGCTGGCGTTCACGCCGGAGCCGACCGTCCGAAACCAGCTGGCCCTGTCCTGGGGCGTGGAGACGTTCGAGACGCCGTTCGTCGAGCACACCGACGACATGTTCAAGCAGGTCGACCAGGCGCTGCTCGGCATGAACTTCGCGCAGCGGGGCGAGGACGTCGTGATCGTGGCGGGCAGCCCGCCCGGCACGCCGGGCTCGACCAACACGCTGCGGGTACACAGGCTCGGCGACCTGGCGGACGCGGAGTGACCGATGTGGTGTCCGGCCAGCGGGCCGTCGACGATCTGCTGGAGCTGTTGGACCTGCGGCAGCTGACCGGCTCGACCTTCCAGGGGGAGAGCCCGCCGGTCGGCCCGCAGCGCGTGTTCGGCGGGCAGGTGGCCGGTCAGGCGCTGGTCGCCGCCGGGCGCACCGTCGACCCGGAGCGCCGGGTGCACTCGCTGCATGGGTACTTCGTGCGCCCCGGCGACCCGACCGAACCGATCGTCTACGACGTGGAAAACGTGCGCGACGGCCACTCGTTCTCGGTACGCCGATCGGTCGCGAGGCAGCACGACAAGCCGATCTTCTTCATGTCGGCGTCGTTCCACCGTCCCGAGGAAGGGCTCGACCACCAGGGCATCCTGCCGGCCGACGTCCCGCCCCCCGACGAGCTGCCGACGATGGAGGAGCGGCTCGCGGAGTACCCGGAGCGGTTGGGCATCTGGGCGCGGATCCCGCGCCCGATCGATGTGCGTTACGTCGGCGAGCCGGGGTGGGTCCGGCCCGGCGCCCGCCCCTCCGACCCGCACCAACGTGTGTGGATGCGCTTCGACGGGCGGCTGCCCGACGACCGGCTGCTGCACGCCTGCGCCCTGACCTACGCCTCCGACCTGACGCTGCTGGACGCAGTGCTGTCCACGCACGGCGCGGTCTGGGGCCCGGGCGGGTTCGTGGGTGCGAGCCTGGATCACGCGCTGTGGCTGCACCGCCCGTTCCGCGCCGACGAGTGGTTCCTCTACGACTGCTGGAGCCCGTCGGCGTCCGGCGCGCGCGGGCTCGCGACCGGCCGGATGTTCACCGTGGACGGCCGGCATGTGGCCTCCGCGGTGCAGGAGGGCCTGCTGCGGCCAGTGGGCCACTCGCCGGAGTCGAGGCCGGACGGACGATAATCACCTCATGCGACTGTCGGCCCGGGTGGATTACGCGCTGCGTGCGGTGGCGGAGCTGGCGGCCGCGACCGGTGCGGGGCAGGACCGGGCGGATCGGCCGGTGACCGCCGAGCGGTTGGCGCAGGCACAGCAGATCCCCCCGAAGTTCCTGGAGAGCATCCTGCTCCAGCTGCGGCGCGGCGGTGTCGTCACCGCGCAGCGCGGGCCGGAGGGTGGCTACCGCCTGGCCCGCCCGGCCGACGAGATCTCCCTGGCCGAGATCATCCGGGTCATCGACGGCCCGCTCGCCAACGTGCGCGGCCAGCGGCCGGAGAACGTCGACTACCAGGGCGCGGCCGAGGCGTTACAGGACGTCTGGATCGCGCTACGCGCGAGCGAGCGGGAGATCCTCGAGCTGGTCACGGTCGCCGATGTCGCGGGCGGCGACCTTCCGGAGCGGGTACGGGAACTGGCCGCCGACCCGCGCGCCTGGATCTAGATACCCGCCGATCTTGGGCACCTGTGCGACCTGTAGCTCGCACGAGTGTCCAAGATCGCGCATCTAGCGCGGCGGTGGCGGGTGACGCACGTCCCAGTCCATGAGTAGGCCGTTGACACCGCGCGCCGGCTCACCCAGTATTCCTAGCAACTAGCTGGGAAATGTGGGGAGATCATGGTGCGCACGCCGCTACGCCGGGCGAGATCGATGGTGGGGATGGTGGCCGGCCTGGTCGCGGTCACCGCGGCGCTGACCGGCGTGGCCGCATGTGGTGGCTCCTCAGACAAGGCCAGCAGCGGTCCGGTGACGCTGCGGCTCGGATACTTTCCCAACCTGACCCACGCGACCCCCATCGTGGGCGTGAAGAAGGAGTTCTTCTCCCAGGCGCTCGGCAAGAACGTCAAGCTCGAGACGAAGACCTTCAACGCCGGCCCGGAGGCCGTGGAGGCGCTGTTCTCCGGCGCCATCGACGCCACCTACATCGGCCCCAACCCGACCGTCAACGCGTGGCAGAAGTCCAAGGGCCAGGCGATCAAGGTGGTCGCCGGCGCGGCCTCCGGCGGAGTCGCGTTCGTGGTGCGGCGCACCATCAACGGGCCCGCGGACCTCAAGGGCAAGAAGATCGCGACCCCGCAGTTGGGCAACACCCAGGACGTCGCGCTGCGCTACTGGCTCAAGCAGCATGGCCTCAACGCCACCAAGGAGGGCGGCGGCGACGTCAGCATCGTGCCGCAGGCCAACGCCGACACGGTGACGGCGTGGGGCGGCGGCGCGATCGACGGTGCCTGGGTGCCTGAGCCGACCGCGTCCCGGCTGGTCGCCACCGGCGGCAAGGTGCTCGTCGACGAGCGGACCCTGTGGCCGGACGGCAAGTTCGTCATCACCAACCTGATCGTGCGCACCAAATTCCTCAAGGCCCACAAGGACGCGGTGAAGAACCTGGTCGCCGGCCAGGTCGACGCCAACGAGTTCATCAACGCCAACCCCGACGAGGCGCAGAAGGTCGTCAACGCCGCGATCGGTGAGATCAGTGGCAAGGCGCCGGACGCCAAGCAGACGGCCGCGGCGTGGAAGACGCTGACGTTCCTCAACGACCCGCTCGCGCCCTCGCTGCGCGACGGCGCCAAGCACGCCCAGGAGGTGGGACTCCTGGAGCCGGTCGACCTCAACGGCATCTACGACCTGTCACTGCTCAACCAGGTACTGAAGGCAAAGGGAGCGTCGGAGGTCAAGACGTGACATCGGTATTACCCGATGACGTGCTGGTCGGGCGGTCCGCGGACCGCCCGGCTGTCACGCTTTCCGGGGTCTCCAAGGTCTTCGGGCGCGGCGCCGCAGCGGTGCACGCGCTCGACAACGTGTCCCTCGACGTCGCCCCGGGCGAGTTCGTCTGCCTGGTCGGCGCGTCCGGCTGCGGCAAGAGCACGCTGCTGTCGCTGGTGGCCGACCTCGAGGAGCCGACCGCCGGCGAGATCACGGTCGAGGGAGGGGCGCGTCCCGGCCTGATGTTCCAGGAGCCGGCGCTGTTCCCGTGGCTGACCGTCGGCGGCAACGTCGGCCTGCCGCTGCGGCTGCGCAAAGTGCCCAGGGCCGAACGCGCCGAGCGGGTCGCGCAGTTGCTGCGCACGGTGCACCTGGAGGAGTTTGCCAAGCGCCGCCCGCACCAGCTCTCCGGGGGCATGCGCCAGCGCGTGGCGATGGCCCGCACCCTCGCCCTGGACACCCCCGTGCTGTTGATGGACGAGCCGTTCGGTGCCCTCGACGCGATGACCCGCGACATCCTGCACGACGAGATCGAGCGCATCTGGCAGCAGCGGGCGCTCACGGTCCTGTTCGTCACGCACAACGTGCGCGAGGCGGCCCGGCTCGGCGACCGGATCGTGCTGCTGTCCAGCCGCCCCGGGCGGGTCGTGGCCGACTGGCGGGTCGAGGTGCCCCGCCCGCGCCGCATCGACTCCCCGGAGATCGCCGCGATCGCGGCGCAGGTCACCGACCGGCTGCGCCAGGAGGTACGCCGCCATGGCCACTGACATCGTCGACCGCACCATCTCCGGGCTGGACGCCCTCGACCTCGGCGGGCGGGTGCGCGGGGAGTCGACGGCTGCGAAGATCTGGGCCGCGGCATGGCCCAAGCTGCTCGCCGTCGCGATCTTCCTGGGCATCTGGCAGCTCGTGTACTGGTCGGGCTGGCGGGAGCCGTGGGTGCTTCCCGAGCCGCGGGTGGTCTTCACCGACCTCGCCAAGGCGGCGACCACCGGCGACTTCTGGCACGCCATCGGCACCACCCTGCGCCGCGGGCTGGTCGGGTTCGCCCTCGCCGCCGCGATCGGCTTCACGCTGGGCATCGCCGTGGCCAGGATCCGGCCACTGCGCGCCGCGCTCGGCTCGGCCATCACCGCGCTGCAGACCATGCCGTCGATCGCCTGGTTCCCGCTCGCGATCCTGCTGTTCCAGATCAACGAGAGCGCGATCCTGTTCGTGGTGGTGCTCGGGGCGGCGCCGTCGATCGCCAACGGTGTGATCACCGGCGTGGACTACGTGCCGCCGCTGCTGCTGCGCGCCGGTCGCAACTTCGGCGCCCGGGGGCTCAACCTGTACCGCTACGTCGTGGCCCCGGCTTCGCTGCCGGCGATCGTCTCCGGCCTGAAGCAGGGCTGGGCGTTCGCGTGGCGCTCGCTGCTCGCGGGTGAGCTGCTGGTCATCATCGCGCAGCGGCCGGCGCTCGGCGTGCGGCTCCAGGGCGCCCGGGAGCTGGCCGACGCCTCCGGTGTCATCGGCAACATGATCGTCATCTTCGTCATCGGTGTGCTCGCCGATACGGCGTTCTCCACGCTGGACAGGCGGCTGCGCCGGGCGTGGGGGCTCACCCAGCGCTAGTCTGGATCAGCTTCCAGGCCGCCGCGACGTGCCGCTCCTCGGTGCCCGGCGCGCCGATCGCCAGCCGCAGCACGTAACGGCCGCCGACCTTGGTGTGCGTCAGGTAGGTCTGGCCGGTGGCGTTGACGGCCTGCACCAACGCCTCATTGGCGCTGTCCGGACCGCGTAGCCGGAAGCACACCAGCGAGAACGGGTGCGGGGCGACGATCTCGAAGCGCTCGTCCGCGCGTACCCAGGAAGCGAAGGCCTGGGCGAGCGCCACACCAGACCGGATGTGCGCGCGCAGCCCTTCCGCGCCGTACCAGCGCAGGACGAACCACAGCTTGAGCGCCCGGAAACGACGGCCCAGCGGCACCTGCCAGTCCCGGTAGTCGAGCACCGCCCCGGACTCGGTGGCGGAGTTGCGCAGGTACTCCGGCAGCACCGTCAGCGCCTCCACCAGCTCGGCCCGGTCGGCCACCCAGAACGCGTCGCAGTCGAAGCCGGTCAGCAGCCACTTGTGCGGGTCGAAGCAGTACGAGTCGGCATGCTCCAGCCCGGCGTGGCTCCAGCGCAGCTCCGGGCAGACCGCCGCGGACCCCGCGTAGGCCGCGTCGACGTGCAGCCACACGCCGTACTCCCGGCAGACGGCGGCGATCTCGGCGATCGGGTCCACCGCGGTCGTCGACGTGGTGCCGATCGTGGCCACCACGATGGCCGGCGTCTCGCCCACCGCGCGGTCGGCCTCCAGCGCGGCCCGCAGCGCGCCGGGTCGCATCGCGAAGACCTCGTCCACCTCGACCAGCCGGACGCTGTCGTCACCCAGGCCGGCCATCCGGGCGGCCTTCTCGATCGATGAGTGCCCCTGCGTGGACGTGTAGACGGTGTAGCGCTTCTGGATCCCGTGCTGGCGCCACGCCCCGCCGCTGGCCCGGTGCAGTGCCACGAGCGTCGCGACCAGCGTGGCCGACGACGCCGAATCCTGGATCACCCCGCCGCCCGTCGACGTCGAGTGGAACTTCTCCGGCAACCCCAGCAGCTGGGCCAGCCAGTCCAGCACGACGGTCTCCACCTCGGTGGCCGCCGGGCTGGTCGACCACAGCATGCCCTGCACGCCGAGACCCGCGCTGACCAGGTCGCCGAGGACGGACGGGCCGGAGGTGTTGGCGGGGAAGTACGCGAAGAAGCCCGGATGCTGCCAGTGCGTCAGGCCCGGCGTGACGAGGCGGTCCAGGTCGGCGAGGACGGCCGCGAAGTCCTCGCCCGTCTCGGGTGGCCCGGCCGGCAGCTTCGCCGCGATCTCACCGGGCTCGACGGCCGGGCTGACCCGATGGCGTTCCAGGCCGCTCCAGTACTCGGCGACCCAGTCGACGACCTGGTGGCCGTAGCGGCGGAACTCCTCGGGTGTCATGTGCGCTGTCACGGCCCGACCCTAGCGGGTTATTCGGCGGGCAGATGGGGTAGTTCACGCACCGTGGACGCGGAGACGCCGGACCGGCACGGGGCGTACCCGCGACTGAGCGACGAGCAGATCGAGGCGCTCAGCGCCGAAGGGCAGCGGCGCCGCACCCAGGTCGGCGACGTGCTGTTCGAGGCGGGCGACGACCAGTACGACTTCTTCGTGGTCCTCGACGGGAAGGTCGCCAACGTCGAGCGGGACGGCCGGATCATCAGCGTGCACGGGCCGCGCCGCTTCCTGGGCGAGCTGAGCCTGCTCACCGGGCAGGCGGTAGTGTTCTCGGCGGTCGTCCAGGAGGCGGGGAAGGTGCTCGCGGTCCCGGTGGACCGGCTGCGCGCCCTGGTCGCGCAGGACGAGGCGCTCGGTGACCTGATCCTGCGGGCGTACCTGATCCGCCGGTCGATCCTCATCGGACTCGGTGCCGGTGTGCGCATCATCGGTTCGCACTACTCGGGAGAAGAGCAGCGTGTACTACGCCGCCACCGTGGCCGAAGGGCTGCTGTGCCGCAACGACCCGGTGGTCGTGGTGGGCGGCGGCAACTCGGCGGGCAGGCGACCCTGTTCCTGGCGGGGCAGGCGCGGGTGGTCCGCTTGGTGTCAGCTGATGGCGCTCAGTGGGTCGCTCAGTGGGTCGCTCAGTGTGTCGCGAGGTCCCGGTCCGGCTGGTAGCCGTACGCGGCTTCGCGCACCGCCTCGTCGGACTCCAGGCCCGCGCCGAGCGCCCCGCCGACAGTCGCGAGCGACGTCGCCAGCCACGCCAGTGCGACCTGGCCGTCGACGCCCACCCGGTGGCCGACCGCCGTGGCCAGCGGTCCGCCCGGCACCAGCACCAGTGCGCCGACCAGGGAGAGGGCGAGCAGGGCGAGGTAGAGCGCGAGAACTCCGATCACGACCGTGAGCAGCGTAACGACGTTGAAGAGGATCACCTGCTCGCGCGCGCCGGACCCGGACGGTACGCGCTCCCACAACCCGGCACCGATCACGATGGTCAGCACCACGGCCGCGACCGATCCAACCGTGAGCAGCACCAGCCGAAGCGGCCCGAGCGCGGCCGACAGCCGCCAGATGTCGCTGGTGACGAGCGCGAACGTGCCGGCCGCGACGGCGGTCACGAGGGCCCGGGACAGCCGGACGGCCAGCCGCCATGGGCGGTTGGCGCGCAGCATGCCGAGCAGCAGCCGTAGGTTTCCGGTGACGACGCCGGCCACGAGGCCGACACCGTGAGCGTCGGAATGGATCCGGCTGCTGAGTTCCCGGACGCGGCGGTCGGCGTCCTCGGCCCCGCCGACGAGCATCGCGACCAGGCGGACGATGGCCTCCGACGCCCGGCGGCCGACGGCCACCGGCCCCAGCGCGGGCACGGACAGCACCGCCACGCCGTGGGTGCCACTCGCGTGCGCGACGACCGGGCGCCGCGCCGTCTGCAGGGGCAGGTCGGTCACGCAGATGACCAGGTCCCAATCGTTGCGCAGGAGCCGCTGTCGGGCCGCCGACACCAGCCGGTTCAGGTCGGCCGGCCGGTCGACGAGCGCGTCCGACTCGTACCGCACGGTCCAGGTGACTCCCGGTAGGCGCCGGCCGATCCGCTCCGCCAGCCCGGGCAGCAGGCCTCGGGCGAGGTCGGTGGCTACCCCCGGCGACGCCACGATGCCGACGATGACGCCTGCATCGTCGACGCCTGCATTGTTGACGCCTGCATTGTTGACGCCTGCCTCAGGACCGCCCACCCCGCCAGTCTGCCCGGGCCCCCGCGGGGCCGCCGGGGCTACGGGCGGATGGTGAGGCGGTTGTCGACTTCGGTGATGCCCGGCGCCGACCACGCTGCCCGCTCGGCCTCCTCGCGTTCCAGCCAGGACCGGACGGTGCCCTTCAGCGTCACCTTGTTGCCCTCGACCTCGACGGTGATGCCGTGCACGTCGGTCTCGACGCTGCGGATCAGGGCCTCCTCGATGCGCCGCTTGAGCTCCTCCGGGCTTGGCGCGGTGCGGGGCCGCACGACGATCAGATTGGTCACGCCGCGCACGCCGGTCAGGCGCGAGACCGCCTTTTCGGCCGCCCGCCGCTGGTACTCCCAATCGACCTCGCCGCGCAGCGTGACCCAGCTCTTGGACACGGTCACCTCGACCTTGTCGGTCGGTATGAAGGCATCCCATTCGAGGGCGCGGACGGCCGCCGCCGCGATGTCGCCGTCGGTGCGCTCCGCCGACGTGGGCAACCGGACCTCGATGTCGTTGGCGAGCGCCTTCACTCCGCGCACCCGATGCGCCGCACGCTCGGCCGCCCATTTCTTGCCGTAGCTGTCGACCCAACCGGTCAGGATCGCGACGCCGTCCTTCACCGCGACACCGATCTCGTTGGGCTGTACCTTCGCGTCCCATTTGAGCTCTTCGAGGACCTCCCGCTGGATCTCCTCGTCGGTCCGTGTCACCGTCGCCGAGGTCATGGCCGCTCCTCCCGAGTGTGGCTTCCGATGATCACCCTCTCCCGTCCGGGGATGAGAAGCGCTCGCCCGAGCCGGATGAATTCGCGGAGGGCTTGAGTGAATCCGGCTGAACCCACCGCTCGCGCCTACCTTTTGTAGTGGGGGCATTACGCATCGATGGTGAGCCCGTGGAGGACCAGGACTACCTCGAGGACATCGGCGTTGGCCTGCCGCCCGCCCCGAACCTCCCCAAGGAGGCCGTGATCAGCGGCCAGGTCGTCAAGATCGAAGACGGGTACGCCCGCGCGGTCGCCGTCGGCAAGGCCCTGGTGGCGGTCGTCCTCGCCGGCGCGACGGTCGCCCGGCTGGTGATCCTGCTGCTGGCGGCCGTGTTGCGCACGCAGAGCGCGGGCGGCGACGGTCGCGGCTGGAAGGCACTGCGCAAAGGGCCGGAGTTCCTGGTGACGCCGGTCTGGATCCGCGATACCGACGGCCTGCTGGTCGAGGTGGAGGTGCAGGGCTACCTGTCGGGCCGGTTGCTGCGCCGCAGGGACCGGGTGCGGGTCACCGCACGCCGCCAGGACGGCCGGCACCTGCCGCTGCGGGCGCACCGGATCGTGAACCTGACCATCGGCCAGGTCTTCGTGCCCCGCCGGCCGACGTTGTGGACACACCTCGGCTTCGGTTTGCTGTTGCAGGCCGTGTTCGGCCTCCTCGTCGTGGCGACGCTCGTCGTCGCCGGCTGGCACTAGATCAGCACAACCATGTGACGGCCCGGGTCAGGCGCTCGTTGCCCATGTAGATGTCGTCGGGGAATGCGTCCAGTCGCATACCGGCGGGGCTACCCGTTGCACCCGGTGCGAAACGGGCAGGTTACGCCGTGTCGCTGCGGGGTATCCGAGGCGCCGTGCCGGACTCCACGCCTGTCGACGACAAGATCGATGACGTTCGCAAGATCGCGGTGCTGCGGGCCAACGCCCTCGGCGACTACGTCTTCACGCTGCCCGCGCTGTACTCGTTGAAAGCCGCCTACCCCGACGCCGAGGTGACATTGCTGGGCGCGCCCTGGCACGCCCGCGTCCTGTCCGGCCGGCCCGGTCCGGTCGACCGCGTCGCGGTGGTACCCGCGATTCCCGGCGTGCGCTCCGGCGACGCCGCGCCCGGCGAGCTCGACGCGTTCCGGCGCTGGGCGGCGGGGGAAGGCTTCGACATCGCCCTGCAGATGCACGGCGGCGGGAAGAACAGCAACCCGGTGGTCGCCGCGCTGGGGGCGCGCATGACGGCCGGCTTGCGGGCCGCCGACGCGCCGCCACTGGACCGCTGGGTGCCCTACGTGTACTACCAGCCCGAGGTCTTCCGGTATCTGGAGGTGGCCGGCCTGGTCGGTGCCGGGCCGGTGACCTACCAGCCGGTGTTCGAGCTGTGCGACGCCGACCGCGCGGAGGCCCGCATGCTGCTCGGCGAGGCGGACCGGCCGCGCGTGGTGCTGCATCCCGGCGCGACCGACCCGCGCCGGCGCTGGCCCGCGGACCGTTTCGCCGCCGTCGGCAACGCGCTCGCCGCCGCGGGCGCCGAGGTCCTCATCACGGGTACCGGAGCGGAGCGCCCGATCGTCGAGGCGGTGCGGGACGCGATGAAGCGCCCGGCGTGGCTGGTGGTCGACGAGCTGTCGATCGGTGGGCTGGCCGCGCTGCTGGCCGACGCAGCGGTGGTGGTCTCCAACGACACCGGTCCGGTGCACATCGCCGCCGCGGTCGGTACGCGTACCGTCGGGTTGTTCTGGGTGGGCAACATGATCAACGGTGCGGCGGTCGACCGGGCGCGGCACCGCCCGCTGATCTCGTGGACCATCCACTGCCCGGAGTGCGGGCTGGACTGCACCCGCGACATCTATCCGGAGCGCACCGGCGGCATGGGTTGCCGGCACGCGCCGTCGTTCGTCACGGACATCCCGGTGGCCGAGGTCGAGCAGGAGGCGCTGGACCTGCTCGTGGCGTACCGGGCCGAGTGCCAGCCGGTCGCGGCCTGGTAATCGTGAAGGTGGACAGCCAGCGCCTACGGGAGATCTTCACCATCGAGCGGCCGCCGCCGGCCACCCCCCGCCACCCGCCGGCTGCGGGTGCTGATCGCGCTGACCGCCGCGGCCACCGTCGTGGTCGAGCTGGTCAATCTCGGGTACGCCGAGGAGACCGGCTCGGCCCTCGCCGTGCGTACGGTCTGGGCGATGCTGCGCGCGCTCGGCTTCCTCGCGCTGATGCGCGCCGTGCGCTACGGCCGGCTGGGCTCCCGGCCGTTCGGGCTGATCCTCGGGGTGACGACGGTCTTCTCGGTGGCCCGGCTGGTGCTGCCGCGCGGCGGCGGGCTGCTGCCGCCCGGCCCGGTGCTCGCCGGCTTCGCCGTGCTGACGGCGTTGTGTGTGGCGGTGGTCTGGCAGCTGTACCGGTCGCCGGCCATCGCCGAGCACCTGGCCCGCCGGCCGCCGCGCCGGCACTTCCCACCCTGGGCGCTGACCGCCCGGATCGCCACGCTGTCGTATGCCGCGCTGCTGCTCGTGCCGTGCCTGGTCGCCGCCGGCACGCTGGCCGGGCGGCCCCGGCTGGCGCTGCTGGTGATCCAGCCGGCGCTGTGCTGGGCGCTGCTCGGACCCGATGGTCTGGTCCGCGACGGCGGCCCGATGGTGGTGGCCGGCGCCCTCGGCCTGTACGCGTTGATCCGATCTCCGAGCGGCCACCCGGCTTCCGCCGGCCGGAAGTGAGGGTGCGCCCTCTCGGAGCCGTACGAGGCGCTTGACGACCAGAAATGCGGGCAAATTGATAGGGTTGGTTCTATCCGTTACTGGAAGGTTTCTTGACTGTTAGGCGGCTCGATGTGAGCATTCGTAGGACCGGGGAGCGCCGTGGGCGCTCCCGCCGCGCACTCTGGGGGTAAACCGCCCATGACTGGTCGACGCAGCGACCACCTGCTGCGGCTCGCCGACGCCGTGCTGCAGCCGGGATTCGTCGGGACCGCGCCGCCCGCATGGATCCGCCGCCGGCTCGCCGACGGGCTCGGCGGTGTCGCGCTGTTCAGTCGCAACATCGTCGATCCGGCCCAGGTCGCGGCGCTGACCACAGCGCTGCGGGCGGAGAATCCCGACGTCGTCGTGGGCGTCGACGAGGAGGCCGGTGACGTCACCCGCTTCGAGTCGCGCACCGGCAGCTCGCGCCCCGGAAACCTGGCGCTCGGCGCGGTCGACGACCCCGACCTGACCGAGGCGGTGGCCCGCGACCTCGGGTACGAGCTGGCGGCCGCCGGGATCACCCTCAACTACGCCCCCGACGCCGACGTCAACTCCAACGCCGACAACCCGGTGATCGGGGTACGCTCCTTCGGCTCCGACCCCGACCTGGTATCCCGCCACACCGCGGCCTGGGTGCGCGGGCTGCAGTCGGCCGGCGTCGGCGCCTGCGCCAAGCACTTTCCGGGCCACGGCAACACCAGCGTCGACTCGCACCACGCCGCCCCGATGATCGAGGCGAGCCGGGACGAGCTGTTCGCCTGCGAGCTGATGCCGTTCCGGGCCGCGATCGCGGCCGGCGTGCAGGCGATCATGAGCGCGCACCTGTTCGTCCCGTCGATCGACCCGGACCACCCGGCCACGGTGAGCCGGCTGCTGCTGACCGAGCTGCTGCGGGGACAGCTCGGCTTCCGGGGGCTGATCGTCACCGACGCGATCGAGATGGCGGCCCTGTCCAGGTCGTACGGGCTGGCCGGCGCCGCAGTGCGCGCCCTGGCGGCAGGGGCGGACGCCATCTGCGTCGGTGGCGAGACCGCCGACGAGGAGAGCGCCGTCGCGCTGCGGGACGCGATCGCCGACGCGGTCGCGGCCGGCGAGCTGAGCCAGGAGCGGCTGGCCGCCGCCGCCGACCAGGTGTGGCGTTTCGCCCGCTGGAGCGGGGAGCGCCGGCGCGACCTGGCGCTCGCGCAGCCGGTGGCCGCCGGCGTGGTGACGGTAGCGACCAACGGCAACGGCAATGGTCATGTCCCGGGCAACGGCCACGCCGGCGGCAACGGTCACCGGGTCCTCGTGAACGGCTCGCTGGTCGGCCTGGCCGCCGCCCGGCGCGCGGTGCGGGTCACCGGGTCGGATGCGGCTGTCCTGCCGCTCACCACCGCGCCGCACGTGGTCGAGCTCGGCTCGCACGGCAACATGGCGATCGCGCCGGAAACCCCGTGGGGCGTCGGCGTGCCACTCGGTGACCTCCTGCCGGGCACCACCACCGTGCGGCTGACCGCCGGCGAGGTCCCGGACGCGGCCCGCCTCGGCGCGGTCGCGCTGGCGCCCGCGGCCGGCCGGCCGCTGGTCATCGTCGTCCGCGACGCGCACCGCCACCCATGGATGTCGGAGGCGCTGCGCACGCTGCTCGCGGCCCGCCCGGACGCGATCGTGGTCGAGATGGGCGTGCCGGCCGCGCGGTCCGGCCAGGTGTACCTGGCGACCTACGGCGCGAGTCGCGCCAACGGTCTGGCCGCGGCCGAGGTGCTCGCCGGGTCCCCGAATCCTTCATGATCATGGAGGGAGAGGCGGAGAATGCCGTCATGGCGCTTCGCGGTCGCCGGTACCTGGCCGCCGTCGAGATCACCTACCTGGGCGGCACGCTCCCCGACGACCTCTTCACCGTCCTGGTCGCCGCGATCCGCCGGGACCTCGGCGAGGAGCTGACCGACGTCTCGCTGCGGTCGTCCGCGCGCCAGCACAGCACCCTTGCCGTCAGCACGACCACGCGTGCGGACAACCCGCTGGAGGCGGTCACCTGGCTCGACGGCGCGGTGGACCGGACGCTGATGGGGACCGGGCTGTTCGAGGAGTTCGACGTGTCCGGCAAGGTCCTGCGGGTCGCGCCGGAGGACCCGGCCGCCTGAGACCGGCCGCTGGGACTGGGCGCGCGGACTACGCTGGCCCTTGCCGGCCTGTCGCTCACCGTCGTCGGCGCACTCCGCCCGCGCGTGATCGGGCCGGTACGGTGGCGCCATGCGGGTTCTGCTCACGGGCGCGCGGGGCAAGGTCGGGCGGGCTGTGGTGCCCGCGCTGCAACGGGCCGGGCACGACGTGACCGCCACCGATCTCGCCGAGCCGGAGTGGGACACGCCACCACCCGGCACCCCGGCCTACGTCAAGACCGACCTGACCGACGCCGGCCAGGTGTACGCGCTGGTCGGCGGCGCCTCGGTGGGGGAGGGGCCGCGGCCCGGCCCGTTCGACGCGGTGGTGCACGCAGGCAACATCCCGGCGCCCGGCCGGCACGCCCCGCACGTGGTGTTCGGCAACAACATCATGGCGACGTTCAACGTCGTCGAGGCGTGCGTGCGACTGGGCGTGCGCCGGCTGGTCAACATCTCCAGCGAGACCGCGCCCGGCTTCATCTTCGCCGAGCGCCCGTTCCAGCCCGACTACCTGCCGCTGGACGAGGAGCACCCGGTCCGGCCGCAGGATCCGTACGCGCTGTCCAAGTACTTCGGCGAGCAGCTGTGCGAGGCGGCCGTGCGCCGCTCCGACCTGCGCTGCGTGTCGATCCGGCCGACCTGGGTGCAGGACGCGGCGTCGTACCCGCGAAACCTCGGCCCGTTGCTGCGCGACCGGTCCGCGGCGAGCGTGACCGGGTGGGCCTACATCGACGCCGACGACCTGGCCGAGGCGATCCGGCTGGCCGTCGAGTCCGACCTGCCCGGTCACGAGGTCATCTACATCGCGGCGGCGGACACGATCGGCGGTCGGGACCTGCACGAGTCCTGGCGGGCGGCGTACCCGTCGGCCGGCACCGAGCTGCGCCCGGTGGACCGCCCGGACGCCAGCGGCATCGACACCGGCAAGGCCCGGCGGCTGCTCGGCTGGCGGCCCACCCGCTCCTGGCGCGACCACCTCAACCCGGACGGCACGCCCCGCTAGCCGGTGCGGGCCTCCTGCACCGCGTCGACCAGGTGCGCGCGGGCCCGGGCCACGCGGGAGCGGATCGTGCCGACCGGCACCTGCTCGACGTCGGCGGCCTCCTCGTAGGACAACCCCAGCACCTGGGTCAGGACGAACGCGCTGCGCCGGTCGTCGGGCAGCGTGCGCAGCAGCGCGGTCGCGGCGAGCAGCCCGGCCGGGTCGGGCACGTGCGGCGCGCCGGGCTGCGCGGCGATCCGGCCGTCCAGGCGGCGCAGCCGGGTGACCGACCGGATGTGGTCGGCGCACACCCGCCGGGCGATGCCGAACAGCCAGGTGCGCGCCGTGGAGCGGGCGGCGAAGTCGGGTAGCGCCCGGAACGCCCGCAGGTAGGTCTCCTGGGTCAGGTCGTCGGCGGCCTCGCGGTCGACCAGTGCGGCCACGAACCGCCACACCTCGGCCTGTGTGGCGCGCACGAACGTGCCGGCCGCGGCCCGGTCGCCGGCGCGGGCGGCCAGCAACGACCGGGTCACCTGGTCGAGGTGCCCGGGCTCCGGCAGTCGGTCGGCGCTCACGCCGATCGACTGTACTCAACCGGCGGATGCGGTCGGCCTCCGCCGTCGGGGGAACTTTTCCACCGGACCGCGCGACTACCCGGTCATGACGCTCACCTGTGACCAGGCCCGCCTCGCCCTCTCGGCGCGGCTCGACGGCGAAGCTCTCGGCGTGCCGGCGGATCAGCTGAGTTCGCACGTGGACACGTGCCACGACTGCGCGGCCTGGCTGGGCCGGGCCGAGCTGGTGACGCGGCTGGTGCGGGTGCAGCCGGCGCGGGTACCGGACCTCACAGCGTCGATCCTCGCGGCGGTCGCCGCGGACCGCCCATCTGTCCCGGCGCCCCGGCCCCGCGCGGCATCCGCGCTCAGGCCCGGTCGGCTGGCGCTGCAGCGGTTGCTGCAGGCCGCGATCGCCGGGTTCGCCGCGATGGAGCTGGTCCTGGTCGTCCCGACGATGCTCGGCGCCGCGGGCGACCCGCACACCCATGCCAGTCATGAGGTCGGCGCGTTCGCGGCCGCGGTGGCCGTGGCGTTCCTGCTCGCGGCGTTTCAGCCGCGGCTGGCCCGGGCGTACACGCCGATCGCGATCGTCCTGTCGGCGCTGCTGCTCGCGACGAGCGGCCTGGACATCGGCGAGCACCGCGTGACGATCCTCGAGGAGGTGGCGGGGCACTGGGGCATGGTCGCCCAGGCCGTCCTCATCTGGGCGCTCGGCCGGCTGCACTCCACGACCGGGGACCGCGCCGCCCCGCCGGAGCCGGTCGTCTCGATGACGGTGTAGCTCGGTGACGGTGTAGCTCGGTGACCGTCGAGCTCGATGAGCCTGTAGGCTGATGACCATGGCGTGAAAGTGGGGCCAAAACCGCACTTTCCGCACATGATCGGCACGTCAAATGGTTGAAGTCTGGACTTTCGCTTTGCCGATCGATCGGCTAACCTATCGACATTCACATCATCCGAACGGATGATGTGGCCCAATACGTTCGGTGCGCACATCGTCAAGAAGCGGCGGTGGTCACCAGCGACGGCCATCTTGCGCCGAGCACTCAAGCAACGGGTGTTCGAGGCGACGTTAGTTACCAGGTCGGGTGCTGTCCGCACGCCAAGTGCGACGGCCCGCCGACAGTGACTCGGGCAAGAAGGATGACGCTGATGACTACCTCCCTGGACCACACCTCCCGCCTCGACGACACGGTTCTCGACACCTCGTCGGCGGTCGACGTCGACGCCCCCGCGCACACCGCCGCCCCCGACGCGATCGTTTCCCGTCCCGTGAAGGACGCCGACGCGGCCGCGAAGGCGCTCCTGGCCCTGATGGCCGAGCTGCCCGCCGACAGCCCCGACCGGCCCCGCGTGCGCCAGCGCCTGATCGAGGCGTACGTGCCGCTGGCCGAGCACCTGGCCCGCCGCTTCCGCAACCGCGGTGAGCCCCTCGACGACCTGGTCCAGGTGGCCTGCCTCGCGCTGGTCAAGTCGGTCGACGGCTACGACCACTCGCGTGGCGCCGCCTTCACCAGCTACGCCATCCCGATGATCCTGGGCGAGCTGAAGCGCCACTTCCGCGACAAGGGCTGGAACGTGCGCGTCCCGCGCCGGCTGCAGGAGCTGCGTCTCGACATCGGCAAGGCCGGCGGCGAGCTGGCGCAGCAGCTGGGACACTCGCCGACCGTCGCCGAGCTGGCCCACCACCTCGGCGTCACCGACGACGACGTGATCGAGGCGATGGAGTCCGGCCACGCCTACCGTGCGCTGTCGCTGCACGCGCCGGTCGCCGGTGACGAGTCCGGCACCGAGCTGGCCGACATGCTCGGCGGCCTCGACCCGGACATGGAAAACGTGGAGAACCGCGAGGCCCTGCGCCCGCTGCTGGCCAAGCTGCCGCAGCGCGAGCAGCGGATCATCATCATGCGCTTCTTCGGCAACCTGACCCAGTCGCAGATCGCCGCGCAGCTCGGCATCTCCCAGATGCACGTGTCCCGGCTGCTGGCCCACGCGATCGGCGTCCTGCGTAAAGGCCTGCTCGCCGGGGCCCGCGCCTCCTGACCTGAGCCGGCACGTTCTCGACGGCTCGTCAGCGCGCGCCCCGAACGCCGGGCGCGCGCTGACGGGTCTGGCCGCCGCCCGCGACCAGTTGACGGGCATCGGGGGCGCAGGCCGGGGCCGTAGACTGCGTAGCCGTGGCGTTCCGTGGCTGGCCGACCGAGGCGCTGGAGTTCTACGAGGGTCTCGAAGCCGACAACTCAAAGACCTACTGGACCGAGCACAAGGCGGTCTACGACAAACACGTGTACGCGCCGATGGTGGAGCTACTCGCCGAGCTGGAGCCGGAGTTCGGCCCGGGGAAGATCTTCCGGCCCTACCGTGACGTGCGGTTCAGCGCCGACAAGTCGCCCTACAAGACCGCGATCGCCGCCACCCTGGAGGCGGGTGGCTACATCCACCTCTCCGCCGCCGGGCTGGCCGCCGGCAGCGGGATGTACATGATGGGCGCCGACCAGCTCGACCGGTACCGGCGGGCGGTGGCCGAGGACGTGACCGGCGAGGAGCTGGGCCGGGTCATCGCCACGGTCGAGAAGCATGGCATCCGCGTGCACGGGCACGAGACGCTGAAGACCGCGCCGAAGGGGTACCCGAAGGACCATCCCCGCATCGACCTGCTGCGCCACAAGGGTCTGGTGGCGTGGAAGGAGTGGCCGGCGGCGGCGTGGCTGGGCACCGCCGCCGCCAAGAAGCGGGTGGTCGACTTCCTGCGCGCCGCCCAGCCGCTGCACGACTGGCTCACCGACCGGGTCGGGCCGTCGCGGTGACGGTCTTCCTGGAGACCGACCGGCTGGTGCTGCGCCGGTTCACACCGGCCGACGTCGACCTGCTGGTCGACCTCGACAGCGATCCGGCCGTGCTGCGCTACATCGGCCGGCCGAGGTCGCGCGACGAGATCGAAACCGACATCCTGCCGCGCTTCCTGCGCTACTACGAGCGGTTCCCGGGGTACGGGTTCTGGGCGGCGATCGAAAAGTCGACCGGGGAGTTCGTGGGCTGGTTCCACTTCCGTCCCGCCGAAAACGCGCCCCTCGACGAGCCCGAACTCGGGTACCGGCTGCGCAAGTCCGCGTGGGGCAAGGGGTACGCCACCGAGGGGTCGCGCGCGCTCATCGACAAGGGGTTCACCGAGTTCGGGGCGCGGCGGGTCGTCGCGTCCGCGATGGCCGTCAACACCGGTTCACGCCGGGTGATGGAGAAGGCCGGGCTGCGCTTCGTGCGCACCTTCCACCTGGAGTTCGACGACCCGGTCGAGGGCACTGAGCACGGCGAGGTCGAGTATGCCCTGACCCAGGACGAATGGACGTCTGATTCCTTCAAGACCGGGGGCGCCGCCTCCTCCTAGGCTGGCGGCATGGCTATCGAGTTCAACGTCATCGGCCTGGTCGTGGCCGACATGGGCAAGTCACTCGCCTTCTACCGCCGGCTGGGCCTGGACCTGCCGGCCGAGGCGGACGCCGAGCCGCACGTCGAGCTGGCCCTGCCCGGCGGGCTGCGGCTGGCCTGGGACACCGTCGAGACGATCCGCTCGTTCGACCCGGAGTGGACCCCTGCGCAGGGCAGCCCACGGGTCGGCCTCGCCTTCCGCTGCGCGGAGCCCGCCGAGGTGGATCGCGTGTACGCGGCGCTGGTCGGGGCCGGCTACTCGGGCCACAAGGAGCCGTGGGACGCGTTCTGGGGCATGCGGTACGCCGTGGTCCACGATCCCGACGGCAACGGCGTCGACCTCTTCGCTAACCTGCCAGCCGGCTGAGCGGCACGCCGGCGAGGGCCTTCACGTCCCGGGCCAGGTGGGCCTGGTCGGCGTAGCCGACGCGCGCCGCCACCACGGCGAACGGGGTGCCGGCCCGGGCCAGGGCCAGCGCCCGCTCCATGCGCAGCACCCGGGCCAGCGTCTTCGGCCCGTACCCGAACAGGTCCTGGCAGCGCCGGTGCAGTTGGCGCTCGCTGAGGCCGACCCAGGCGGCGGTCGCGGCGACCGACACGCCGGCGCGCAGCCGGGCGGTGACGGGTGCGGCCAGCGGATCCGGCGTGCTCCGCGCCGCGACCGATTCGAGGGTGCGGGCGGGGTCGGGCGCCTCGGCCAGCCGCCGGACGAGGGAGGCCGGCCACAGCTGGGACAGCGGCAGGCGGGTGTCGCGCAGCTCGCGCGCCGGGACGCCGAGGACGGCGGGGGCGGTGCCGGGGGCGAAGCGCAGACCCACGAGGCGGGCGCCCGGCCGGGGCGAGGTCAGGTGCGCCGTGGTGTCCGGGCCGGCGACGATGATCTCGCCGTCGACCCAGATCAGGTCCATGCATCCGTCGGGCAGGATCCGGTGAGTGGCACCGGAGGGTGGCGTGGTGCGGGTCCACACCACCGCGCCCGGCACCCACGACGCGCGCTCCCTGTACACGGTCCCACCCTATCCGGATGATCACGGAAAGTTGTCCGTGCCAGAACACGGAGAATGCTCCGTGATCATGGAAGGAGGTGGCTACCGCAGGTCGGCATGCTGGAACGGCGTCGGCTGGTCCGCGGGGTCGTACAGCAGGCGGCGCATCCGCCAGCGGTCGCCCGCCCGCTCCAGCACGACCTGGCAGCTCAGGAACGGGGCGCCGGGCGCCGTCCGGCGCGGGCCGCGGTCGTATACGACGAACAGCGCCGCCCGGGACTCGTTCCAGAACCGGTCCGAGCGCACCTCCCGCATCGTGTACCCGCTGGCGTCGGCCGCCGGCCCGGTGTCGCGGATCTGCTCCACGACCGCCTGGCACTCGACGCAGTCCGGGCTGCTCACCCACTCCAGCGGCGTGGTCCGGCCGGTGCGGGTGGCGTAGTTGAGGGCCTCGAACCAGTAGTTCACGAACAGCGTGGCGCCCTCGACCGTGGGGGGATCGCTGCTGACCGGCGGATGCGGCGTGTTGTCGCCGCTCACCGCACCGGGTGCTCCGGCGCCAGGGGACGGCTGGGCCCGACCGTCGTGGCCGGTGGCGTCGCCGTGGTGGTCTCCGGCCCGGGGCGCCGTCACCAGCGCGACGGCGGCACCGGCCACCAGGACGGTGGTCGCCGCGCAGGCGAGCGCGGGGTAGCGGCGCAGCGGGGACGGCGCGGCGTGCCGGGGGCGGCCGGCGCGCCGGGTGCCGACCCACCGCGCCGGTCGCTGTGGACCGGCTGGCGGTGGAGTGCGGCGGCCGGCCGTCCACGGGCCTCGGCGCCCGGCCGGCGGGCGCCGAGGGACGCGCTCCTGATCGGTGAACCGGGCCCACGCCAGCCGCGCGTTGCGCAGCCAGCCGGCGCCCCGCGGCCACGCCACCGTCGGCGGCCAGGCGACGTCTGGTGGCCAGGCGACCGGCGCGGCGGCCGGGTCGTCGGCCACGACGAGCAGCAGCGCGGGCAGGACCGCCCGCAGTTCGGTGGCCATCTGGGCGGCGGTGGGCCGCAGTTCGGGCTCCGGACGCAGGCACTCGGCGAGCAGGGGGCGCAGCAGCGCGGGCAGCCGCGCCGGCACGCGGGCATCCGGCCGCGACAGCGCGCTCGGCAGCATGCCGGCCTGGGCGGCCGCTACCGGCACCGCCCCGGTCAGCAGTTCGATGAGGACCAGAGCCAGGGCGTACACGTCGGTGGCGGGCACGGCCGGGCCGCCCGCGACCACCTCGGGCGCGGCGTACTCCGGGTTGGCCGGGCCGGCCACGCCCCGGGCCAGCCAGGCGACCCGCAGGTCGGTCAGGCGTACCTGCCCGGTGTCGTTCTCCAGCAGGATGTTGGACGGCTTCAGGTCGCCGTGCACCACGTTGACCGAGTGCGCGGCGGCGAGCGCCTCGGCCACGATCGCCACGATCTCCACGGCCGCGGGCGGCCGCAGCGGCCCACCGGTGCCCAGGTAGTAGCGCAGGTCGAGACCGGCGACAAGCTCCATCACCAGACCGACGCTGCGGCCGGCGACCAGGTCACGCACCCGCACGTACGCCGGGTGCAGGTGCGCGGTCAGCACCGGGCGCTCGCGCTGGAACCGGTCGATCACCCGCTCGTTGACCAGGTGCTGGTGCAACACCTTCACCGCGACCGTCTCACCGCTGGCCAGGTCGTGGGCGCGCCACACCGTCCCGTTGGGACCGTGGCCGACCTGCGCGGTCAGCTCGTAGCGCTGCGCGGCGGACACCTCGCCTATCACCACCTTCGGCGGCGGCCCCGGGGCCGGCTCAGCGTTTGCGGCCGTACCCGGCGTGGGCTTTCAATATCACTGGCCGATTCGTATGTTGTCCATGCCCATTCATCTCCGGGCTGAACCCGGTGGCGGTGACTACTACGTCCTGTCGGCACGCGTTCGCCCAACGTGAGGTCGTCATACGCCATGTCGGATCCGGAAGCCGTGCCGCGCCGGCGCCGGTGGCGGCTATCGATCGTCGTGGTTGCCGCCACAGCGCTGGTGCTCGCCGCCGTCGGCGTCTGGGCCGTCGCCGCCGACCGTTCGCGACCCTGCACCGGCAGGCCCGTGACGGTGACCGTCGCCGCGTCCGCGGGGCAGTTCACGGCGCTGGACCGGCTGGCGCGGGACTGGCGCGCCACGAAGCCCACGGTGGGCGGGCGGTGCGCCGCCGCCGCGGTCGTGCTGGTGCCGGCGCACCGGGTCGCGGACGCGCTGCCGGCCGCCTGGGCAGGCGGCCCGCGCCCCGACGTGTGGATACCCGAGTCGAGCCTGTGGCTGGCGCTCGCGGCGGCGCGGCCGGAAGCCCGGGCGGTGCTTCCCGGGGCGCCGGTCAGCATCGCTTCGTCACCGGTGGTGATGGCGGTGCGCCGACCGGTCGCGGAAACGCTTGGCTGGCCGGGCCGCCAGCTCACCTGGGCGGACGTGCTCGCCGGCCTCCCCGCGCCTGGCGCCGGCCGTCCCCTGTTCGGCCTGCCCGAACCGACCCGGTCGGCCGAAGGTATCGCCGGTGTCCTCGCGGTGCTGGACCGGGACGGCGACGGCACCCTCAGCACCGGCGAACTGGCGGCCGCACCTGCCTTCACCCGGCGACTCGGGACGGTCGCGCCGAGTGCGTCGGCCTTCTTCGACGAGCGGCCGGCGGCACCCGGCGAGACGGCCACGCCCGCGGTCGCGGCGTTTCCTGCCATCGAGCGCGACGTCGCCGACTACGACGCCGCCCAGCCGCCGGTGCCCGTCGTGCCGGTGTACGCCGATCGCGCCGGAATCGTCGCCGACTACCCGTACGCAGTGTTCAACGCGTCCTGGGTGGACCGTCTACGCCGGACGGTGGCGGACCGGTTCCTGCGCTACCTGCTCGCGCCCGCGGCGCAGCGCGTGTTCGGCTCCGACGGCTTCCGGGCGCCCGGCGGCGATGCCAGCCGCGCACCCCGGCTCGCTGCCGACCGGGGTTTCCGGCCGGCGGTGCCGCCGCACACCGCGCCCAGCGCCGACGCCGTCAACCAGGTCATGAACCAGTGGGTGGCGCTGCGCCGGTCGGTGAACCTGCTCGTGGCCGTAGACACCTCCGGCTCGATGAACGATCCGGTACCCGGTGCCGGGCTGAGCCGCCTGGAGCTGATGCGGCGCACGGTGCTCGCCGGCCTCGACTCGCTCACCGACCGCACCAGCGTCGGCCTGTGGCAGTTCGCGAAGGCGCCGGACTACCGGGAACTCGTCAGCTTCGGACCGGTCACCGGGATGGTTGGTGAGACGCCCCGCTCGCAGGCGCTCGCCGACGCGGTGCGCGGTCTGACCGCTGGCGGGGGCACCGCGCTCTACAGCACCGTGCGCGCCGCGGTCGGCGAGATGCGCCAGCGGTGGCGGCCCGACGCGACCAATGCGGTGCTGATCGTGACCGACGGGATCGCCGCGGACGACACGGGACCGACCCGCGCCCAGCTTCTCGACCTGCTGAGGCGGGAGGCCCAGCCGGACCGGCCTGTCACCGTCGTCGCGCTGGCGGTCGGCCCGGCAGATGCGGCCGACGCCCTCCGCGAGGTGTGCGCGGCGGCCGGTGGCGGCGCGCTCCTGGTCCGCGATCCGGACACCGCCGTACGCGACCTGATACGGGCGTTCGCCGGCCGCCCGTGACCGGCGTGTAACACCATCGAGCGGGCCAGCACCGCATCGGCGACTCGCAAGCGCAAAGCCGGGCCGCAGGAGGTCGGCGGCGAAACGCCGGACTGGTTGCCCGCGGCCGACGAGACCGAGCGCCGCCTTTCGTCGATCGTGGTCGCCGACGCTCTGCGCAGCCTGCCGGACGTGCACCGGGGGTGCTCATCGAGGTGTACTTCCGCGGCCGCTTGGTCGGCGAGGCCGCCGAGGCGCTCGGCGTCCCGGCCGGCACTGTCAAATCCCGGACGTACTATGCGATGCGTGCGCTCAGGCTCGCGCTGCGTGCTCGTGGCGTCACCGGGCACGACTAGTTCCCCCGGCCACCACGTTCGCGTCGACTACGAAACTGCTCCACGTGCGACAGCAGTTTCGTAGCGCGCGCGAGAGACGATCCGCGCCCGCGTCGCCCACGGTGACGCGGGCATTTTCGTCGCGTTACGAAATCTGAGTTACGTAACGCGTGTAACCACCCGTGGTTGATCTCTCAGCGTCTTGCCCGCCCTGTGTCCAGCCGGTATACGAATGGTGGACCCGGCCATCAGCCGTCGGGCCATGCGGAGTAGGTGGGTCATGCTGGCCCTGGAGCAGGGCGACCTGGCGGCGGCCGAGGCGCGCTTCCGGGACGGCCTGGACGTCGCCGCCGACCATTCCGTCCTGAAGATGAGCGCTGTGGAAGGGCTCGCCGTCGTCGCGGCCCGGCGGGGTGAGCCGGAACGGGCCCTTCGGCTGATCGCGGCGGCGGCCGCGCTGCGACGCGCCAGCGGCCATTCCCGCGCGGGCGGTTGGGCGTCCTATGTGGACTCGGCGGTCGCCAGGGCCCGCGCCGATCTGGGCCCGGCCGCGAGCCGGCGCGCCGAGGCGGCGGGCGGTGCGCTGACCGCCGAGCAGACCGTCCGGTACGTGGTCGAGGGCGACGCGGAGGGCCCGCTGACCGCGCGGGAGCGGGAGGTGGCGCGCCTCGTCGCCGAGGGCCTGTCCAACCGTGAGCTGGCGGGGCGCCTGGGCATCGCCGAGCGGACGGTCGAGGCGCATCTCGACCACATCCGCGCCAAGCTCGACCTCGTCTCGCGTACCCAGGTCGCGACCTGGGCGACGCGCCGGCTCAGCCGGCGAGCAGGGCCGGAACCTCCGCGTTGAGGTGCGCCGCCGCGGGCTGCGCGGCGTTCAGGTGGTGCGTCAGCCACGCCACCGCCGCGACGACGTAGGCCTCCCGGTTGGCCCGGCTCAGGAAGTCGTGACCCTCGTCCTCGAACAGCAGGTACCGGTGCGGCACGCCGCCGGCCCGCAGCGCGGCCACGACCTGCTCCGCCTCGCACACCGGCACGTTGGTGTCGTTGGCACCGTGCACGACCAGCAGCGGCGCGGCCAGCCGGTCGATGCGGGTCAGCGGCGACAGATCGCGCAGCAGTTCGCGGTCGTGGTCGGGGTGGCCGTACTTACCGACCGCCGCCGCGGCGATCCAGGGCTCGGTGTGCGCGTAGAACGTCGCGAAGTTGGCCATGCCGCATACGTCCACGCCGACGGCGAACAGCTCCGGGTACGTGACGAGCGCCGCGAGCGTCAGGTAGCCGCCGTAGGAGCGGCCCATGCAGCCGATCCGGCCCGGCTCGGCGATGCCGGCGTCGACCAGGTGCGCCACGCACGCGGCGACGTCGGCGATCGCGCCGTAGCGCCCCTCGCGGTTGTCGGCGTTGACGAACGAGCGCCCGAAGCCGGACGAGCCCCGCACGTTGGGCGCGAACACGGCGACGCCCCGGTTGACCAGCGACTGGAACAGCGGGTTGTACCCGGGCCGCTCCTGTGACTCGGGCCCGGCGTGCAGGCTGAGCACGGTCGGGTGCGGCCCCTCGCCGGCCGGCCGGTAGAGCCAGCCGGTGATCGTCAGCCCATCGGCGGAGACCAGCTCCCGCAGCTCCGGCGCCACCACCCCTTCGCGATCTTGGACACTTACCGGGCCCACAGGCCCGCGAACTGTCCAAGATCCACGAGAAAGGGTGGACACCGCACGCGGCTGCCCCGGGCCCTCGACCGTGCACGCGAGTGTGCGGCCGTCGGCCGAGAAGACCGGACTGTCCACGACCGGCACGGTGAGCGGCACCGCCCGCTGCCGCCCGCTCGCCAGCTTCAGGACGGTCAGCTCACCGGTGCCGCCGTACACGTTCCAGACCAGGGCGACCGCGTCACCGGTCACGGCGAAGCTCTCCAGCTCTGCGTCCGCCCGCTCGGCGAGCACGGTGACGCGCGGTGGCCCGTCGACCGGCAGGCATACCAGCCGGGCCAGCTCGCACCCCTCGTCGCTGCGGGCGTAGACGTGCCGCCCGTCGGCGGAGAAGGCGCCACAGTCCGCGCGTACCAGGGGATGCTCCTGATCGGTGACCAGGTCCCGCACGCTGAGCGAGCGCGCCCCGCGCGGACCGCGGCGCAGCAGCGCGCGCCGGCCGTCGCGGGTCACGTCGAGGAGCGCGACCAGCGCCCCCTGGGCCACGGTGGTCCGCGCGCCGGTGGCCGGGTCGATCAGCAGCCCGGCGGTGTCTTCAGTGACGGCGAGCCGCCTGCCGACCCAGCGCGGCAGCCAGGCGTTGGCGGTGCCGAACCCGGCGACCCGGTGCAGGTCGCTGCCGTCCGGCCGGACCAGCCACACCTCGGTGCGCGGCGCGCCACCCGGTGCCAGCAGGCAGGCCAGCCAGGTGCCGTCCGGCGACCAGGACACGCTCACGGCCGGATGCGGCCCGGTGTCGAGCACGTGCTCGCCGACCCACACCCGCGGGCTGCCGCTGCGGTCGGACACGTGGGCGACCCGGTCGCCGTCCGGGGACGGCGCCGGCGACCACGACGTCTCCGCCTGTGACACGGGCGGCCCCAGCAGGCGACTGCCGCTGGGCACCCGCAGCGGCGTGACGGTCGCGTCACCGCGGTTGAGCTGACCGGTCATCGCACCCCCCGCTCCTGCAACCACATCTCCAACAGGGCCAGCTGCCACAGCTGGTTGGCGCCGAGCGTCGTGCGCGGCGTGTTCGGGTCGGCGAGCAGCCGAGCCACGTATTCGGGCCGGAACAACCCCCGGGCCCGGGCCGCGGGCGAGGTCAGCGCGTCGCGGACCCGGTCGAGCATCGCGCCTTCGAGGTGGCGGATGGCAGGAACCGGGAAGTATCCCTTCGGCCGGTCGATGACCTCGTCGGGCACGATGCCCCGCGCCGCGTCCTTGAGCACCCCCTTGCCGCCCTGGGCCAGCTTCAGCTCCGGCGGGCAGGCGGCGGCCAGCTCCACCAACTCGTGGTCCAGGAAGGGTACGCGCGCCTCCAGCCCCCACGCCATCGTCATGTTGTCGACCCGCTTGACCGGATCGTCGACGAGCATCACCTGCGAGTCCAGGCGCAGCGCGGCGTCCACGGCGGTCTGGGCTCCCGGCGCGCCGAAGTGCCGCGCGACGAACTCGCGGCTGGCGTCCATGCCGACCATCCACTCCGGCGCCAACTGCTCGGCCAGCACCGCGTGCGGGCGGTCGAAGAACACCCGGGCGTACGCGTCGACCGCGGCGTCGCGCGGCACGTCCGCGAGCGGCGGGTACCAGTCGTAGCCGGCCAGGACCTCGTCCGCCCCCTGCCCGGACTGGACCACCTTGACGTGCTTGGACACCTCCTCGGACAGCAGGTGGAACGCCACGCAGTCGTGGCTGACCATCGGCTCGCTCATCGCCGTGATCGCGTTGTCGACAGCTGGCAGGAACCGGCGCCCGTCGATGCGGATCTGGTGGTGGTTGGTGTCGAACTGCTTGGCGATCACATCCGAGTATCCGAACTCGTCGCCGCTCTCGCCGGCCGCCGCCTCGAACCCGATGCTGAACGTGGTCAGCCCGCGCTGCCCGGACTCCGCGAGCAGGGCCACGATGAAGCTGGAGTCCAGGCCGCCGGAGAGCAGCACACCCACCGGCACGTCGGCGACCATGCGCCGCTCGACGGCCGTTCTCAGCTTCTCCAGCAGGGCGTCGGCCCAGTCGTCGCGGGCCATGTGCCGGGTGAACCAGGGCTGCCAGTAGAGCCGGTCGGTGTGGCTGCCGTCGGGCTCGATCACGCGGATCGTGGCCGGTGGCAGCTTGCGGACGCCGGTCAGGATCGTGCGCGGGGCGGGCACCACGGAGTGGAACGTCATGTAGTGGTGCAGCGCCACCCGGTCGAGGTCGGTGTCCACGCCGCCCGCGGCGAGCAGCGCCGGCAGGGTCGAGGCGAACCGGATCCGGCCGGGCCGCTCGGCCAGGTAGAGCGGCTTGATGCCGAGCCGGTCACGGGCCAGGACCAGCCGCCCGGTGTCCCGCTCGGCGATCGCGAAGGCGAACATGCCGAGGAACCGGTCGACGCAGGCGGTGCCCCAGCGGTGGTAGGCCTTGAGGATCACCTCGGTGTCGGAGTGCGAGAAGAACCTGTATCCGGCGGCGGTCAGCTCGTCGCGCAGCTCGCGGTAGTTGTACACGCAGCCGTTGAAGACGATGGTCAGGCCCAGGTCGTCGTCGACCATCGGCTGCGAGCCGGCTTCGGACAGGTCGATGATCTTCAGCCGGCGATGCGTCAGGGCGACGTGCTCGTGCTGCCAGAAGCCCTCGCCGTCGGGGCCGCGTGTCCGCAGCCACGGCGCCATCTTCCGCACCGCGTCGCCGTCCGCGCCCCGCCCGTCGTAGCGGAACTCGCCGCCGAATCCGCACATGTTGCCCACCATGTGCGGCGTTCGTTTCGGCCATGTGACGCAGCCGTAACGAACGGCGGGCGGCGGTGCCCGGCCGGGCAGCCCGCGCCGCTACTCGTCCACCGCCGGTGCGGCGCCGGACGCCTCCGCCAGGCGTTCGCGCAGGCGCGCCCGGATCTCCTCCGGGGTGTAGGCCCGGCGGCGCCGCTCGGCACGCGCGATCACCACCCCGGTCGCGACGACTCCCGCGAAACCGGCCAGCCCGAGAACCTTCCACCAGCGCACCCGCCTAGGCTACAGCCATGTCGATCACACTCGACGAAGCACTCGACCTGACGCGTACGGGTGACGTGTGGATTTTCCGGGGTCGCACGGCGGCCGACCGGGCGATCCAGGTGACCACCAACAGTCCCGTCAACCACGTCGGCATGTCGGTGGTGATCGACGACCTGCCGCCGCTGATGTGGCACGCCGAGCTGGGCCGGTCGCTGACGGACCTGTGGTCGGGCAGCCACCAGCGCGGGGTGCAGCTGCATGACCTGCGCGACGCCGTCGTCGTCTGGGCCACCCGCTACGGGCAGCGCTGCTGGCTGCGCCAGCTCGATCCGCCGTACACCCGGGAGATGGAGGACGCCGTGCTGGGCACGATCGCGCGGCTGGACGGCACGCCGTTCCCGTCCACCGCGAAGCTGGCGTCCCGCTGGGTCCGCGGCCGGCTGCCCACCCTGCCGACCCTGCCGCGCCGGGCGCGCCGGGTCGACACGGACAGCGCAAGCCAGGAGAGCGCCAACCTGGAGAGCGCATACTGCGCCGAGGTGGTGGCCGTGACCTACGAGGCGATGGGGCTGCTGCCGGGCGGGCGCCGGCCGAACTGGTACGACCCGGGCCGGTTCTGGAGCGGCGACGACCTGGACCTGCAGGGCGGCTACCGGCTGGGCGACGAGATCGCGGTGCAGCTGCCGCCGAGAACCTGAGCGCCTACCCCAGCAGCGCCTACCCCAGCAGCCAGGTGTCTTTCGCGCCGCCGCCGCGCGAGGAGTTCACGATCATGCTGCCGGCCGGCGCGACCCGGGTCAGCGCGGCCGGCGCCACCTCCACCCGGCTGCCCATGAACACGAACGCCCGCAGGTCGACGTGGCGCGGCGCCAGCCGGTACCCGTCGAAGACCGGATGCGTGGACAGGTTGACCACCTCCTGCGCCACCCACCGGGTCGGGGCGGCCAGGATCTGCCGGCGCACCGCGGCGATCTCGTCGGGCATGGCGCGCGGCCCGATCACCACCCGGTCCCCTCCGTACCCGTCGACCGGCTTGCACACCAGCTGCTCCAGCCGGGACAGCACCTCGACGCGGTGCTCGGGGATGCCGCACAGATAGGTCGGCACGTCGGCCAGCAGCGGCCGCTCACCGAGGTAGTACTCGATCAGGCGAGGCACGTACGCGTAGACCGCCTTGTCGTCGCCGACTCCGTTGCCGAGCGCGTTGGCGAGGGCGACCGTGTCGGCGTGCACCGCGGCCAAGAGGGACGGGCCGAGCGGCATGCCGTCCGCGCCCGGTGAATGCACCAGGCTGTCCTCGCCCATCCGCAGGTAGATCACGTCGACCCGGCGGCGGGAGCCGTGGCGGTGCAGGTAGACGGTCAGGTCGTCGACGAGCAGCTCGGTACTGCGTACCAATGGAATGCCCATCTCCTCCGCGAGCAGCCGGTGCTCGAAGAACGCCGAGTCCTCCGGGCCCTGGCTGAGCAGCACGACGCACGGGTCGTCACCGGCGCCCGGTGGCGCCGCGTCGACCAGCGCGGCGCGCAGCAGCTCCGGCACGCCGTCGACCGGCAGCAGGTCCGGCGGCGCCGGCAGCTCCGGCATCACCGCCGCGGTCAACCGGCGGTTCTGCATCGCGTACCCGATGCCGGACGGCACCCGCAGGTTGTCCTCGAGCACGCACCACCGGCCGTCGCCGTCGCGGACCAGGTCGACGCCGGTCACGTTGGCGCGCACGACCGGGCGGCGGACCAGCGCACCGCTGGGCCGCAGCTCCGGCGAGCCGTTGATCACCCACTCGGGCACGATCCCGTCGGCGACCACGGCCCGCTCGGTGTAGACGTCGCGCAGGAACGCGTCGAGCGCCCGGACCCGCTGGGTCAGCCCCGCCTGCAGCCGCTCCCAGTCCTCCGCGGTCACGATGCGCGGCACCAGGTCGAACGGGAACAGCCGGGTGCTCGCCTCGCCGGCCACGCTGAACGTCACCCCGCGGGCGCGTTGCTCCTCGTCGCGGACGTCCTCCCGCTGCCGCAGGCCGGCGGCCCCGAGCCGACCCAGCACGTCCACGATCCCCTGGTACGCCCAGTGCATGGTCTCCGCCGGGAACGCCTCATCCCCGACCACGGCGTAAGTGGCGAGCTGTGTCGGGCCGGCGGCGGGGGCCAGCGGCGTCGCGCCGCCCCGGGTGTCGGCGAGGACCTGATCGACCACGTCGGACAGCCGTCCCCGCCGGGTCCATGCCCGCCGCTGCCGGGACGCCGAGCTGCCCCGGCTGAGCACCCGCAGCGCCAGGTCGGAGACCTGCTCCCAGTCACCGTCGGCCTCCAGCTGCGGCCGTACGTCGTTGACCAGGTGCTCGACCGCGACGGCGGCGGGCACCGGCCGGGGCGAGCGGCCGAGGTCGAGCAGGTCGCCTTCCAGACCGGAGCGCGCGGCCCGCCACATCGCGGCGCGGTGCACCGGCGGCCGGACCGCGGTGACGGGTGCGCCGGCGCGGTGCGCGTCCTGTTCGCGGCGGACGAGGGCCCGGAACAGACCAGCGATGAGGATCACCGTGTCGACGTCCGGGCAGGCGTCGGTCACTCTCAGTTCAAGCGTGGGTACGTGCGCCGACGGGCGGACGTCGAAGTAGATCATTTTGGGATCGCTGATCGTGCCGGACGCGATCAGTTCCGCGACCAGGGCCTCGTGCTCGGCGGCCGTCGTGACGCCGCCGCTGTCCCCGGCCGTGGGCCAGCGCTGCCAGACCAGCGACCGGACACTCGCGTACCCGCTGTCCTCGCCCATCCAGTAGGGCGAGCTGGACGACAGTGCGAGCAGGGTCGGCAGCCAGGGCGTGACCCGATGGGCGACCGCCACGGCCAGATCCCGGTCGGGGATGCCGACGTGCACCTGCGCGCCGCAGATGAGCTGCTCGCGGGCGAGTATCTGGTAGTCGTCGAGCATCCGCCGGTACCGTGACGTGGGCGTGATCGTCAGGCCGGCGACGTCGACCAGCGGCACCGTGCCGGCCGCCACCAGGCCCAGGCCCAGATCGTCGGCGACCGCCACCGCCTGGCCCCGCAGGCGGACGATCTCGGCCCGCAGGTCGTCCAGGCCCGCGCAGACCGCGGTGTTGGTCTCGACCACCGACCGGTGCAGCTCCGCGGAGTACGAGCCGGCGTCGAGGCGGTCGAGCACCTCGGGCGCCCGTGCCACGAGTTCCCGGGTGTCCCGGTCCACCACGTGCAGCTCTTCTTCCACACCGAGGGTCAACGCCCCGGTGACCTCTTCGCCACCGATAGTGACACGCCCGTTTGTGGAAATAGCCGTCCGCACCGAGTCACTCATGCAGCGATGCTGGCCAGCCCACGTACCAGCCGTGTTTCGGACGCGTTACGCGGCTGCGCCGGGTGGTGCGGTACCGCACGAATGGACACGATGGGTGAGGATGGTCAAATGAGTGCAGCCAGTTTCAGAGCCCTCAGCATGGACGCCGCCGACGCGATCGCGCTCGCCCGCTTCTGGGCCGAGGTGCTCGAAGCGCCCCTGGTGGACCTCGGCGACGGATCGGCACGCATCGACCCGCGTCCCGGGCGGCCGGCCGGCGAGACCGTCTGGGTCGACCCGGTTCCCGAGCCCCGCACGGTGAAGACGCGGGTGCACCTGGATCTCCGGCTGGCCGACCCGGATCCCCGCCGCCTGCTCGCGCTCGGCGCGCGCGTGGTCCGGGAGCCCGGCGAGGACAAGTGGTGGGTGCTGGCCGACCCGGAGGGCAACGAGTTCTGCGCGTTCCCGCCGACGGCCGGCGGTGCCGAGCCGGCCGGAGTCTTCGAGCTGGTCGTCGACTGCACCGACCCGGTCGCCCAGGCCAACTGGTGGTCGGCGGTCGTCGGCGGCACGGTGCACCGCTCGCCACACGGCTCGTGGACCTGGGTCGAGGGCGCCGAGGGGTTCCCGTGGCAGTACTGGGTGTTCAATCCCGTACCCGAGCCGAAGGTGGTCAAGAACCGCGTGCACTGGGACGTGGACCTGACCGGCAAGGACCCGGAGGCGCTGCTGCGGGCCGGGGCGCGGATCCTGCGCGAGCCGGACACCGAGATGCGCTGGTGGATCATGGCCGATCCGGAGGGCAACGAGTTCCGCGCCTTCGCCCCGGAGCAGTAGGCACTGGCCGATAGCGCCCGCGGACTAGGATCGAGGGGCGCCGCTGACGAGTGACTACCCAGTTCGTGCCAGTCGGCCGATCGGGGCATCCGGGACGCGTCGCCAGGCCCATAACCTGGCGGCGCGTTGCCATGACGAAGGAGGGTCCCCTTCTAGCGCTCAATGCGGTAAAGGGGGACCCTGCTAACAGCGGGGGAGGCGGCATGTCGGGAGCGGTGAACCGGCGCCGGACAGTGCAGGCGATCGGCGCGGCGGTGCTCGTCGCCGCGCTGGCGGCGGTCACCGGCTGTTCCCAGCAGGCCGACGCCGCGACGCCCAAGCGGGTGCTGTCGCCGATCACCGGGCGCAGCGCCGCCCCGGCCGGTCCGTCGACCCTCACCCTCGCGCCCGCCCCGAACACAGCCAACGTCTCGCCGGCCACGCCCATAACCGTCGCGGCCGGCAACGCCACGATCGACGCGGTCACCCTCACCGACCCCCAGGGCAAGCAGGTGGCCGGGGCGCTCGACCCCGACAAGCGCGGCTGGCACAGCACCGAGCCGCTCGGCTACAACAAGCGCTACACGCTCAAGGCGACGGGCACCGGCGCGCGCGGCCAGCGCCTGGAGCAGGCCGCCACGTTCGGCACGGTCAAGCCGGCCAACCTCACGCTGCCCTACCTGCGCGCCAACAACGGGCTGCTGCTGGCCGACCGCCAGACCTACGGCGTCGGCCAGATCATCGTCGTCGGCTTCGACGAGAAGATCCCCGACCGGGCCGCCGCGGAGCGTTCGCTGCAGGTCGTCACCGACCCGCCGGTCCAGGGCGTCTGGCACTGGTCCGGCGACCGCGAGGTCCAGTGGCGCCCGGAGCGGTACTGGCAGCCCAACACCAAGGTCACCGTCAAGGCCGGCGTCTACGGCAAGGACCTCGGCAAGGGCCTCTACGGGCAGAGCGACGTCGAAGCCTCGTTCACGATCGGCCCGTCGAAGATCGCCGTCGCCGACGACAACACCCATCACATCGAGGTCTCGATCGACGGCCAGCCGGTGAAGAGCATCCCGACCGCCATGGGCAAGCATGAGTCGACCCGGGGCGCCAAGGGCCAGTACATCGACTTCCGCACGCGTAGCGGAGTGCACGTGGTCCTCGGCAACGACCGGGTCACCCACATGACCTCGGCGAGTTTCGGCATCACCAGCGGCCCCAACGCCTACGACGAGCAGATCGAGTGGACCACCCACCTGTCCTACCAGGGTGAGTACGTGCACGCGGCGCCGTGGAGCGTGGCGCAGCAGGGGCACAGCGACGCCTCGCACGGCTGCCTCAACGTCAACACCGAGAACGCCATCTGGTTCTACAACACCTTCGGCCCCGGGGACGTGGTCGACATCCGCAACACCGGCATCGACCTCGACCCCGGCGACGGGCTCACCGGCTGGAACATGAGCTGGGACGAGTGGGTCAAGGGCAGCGCGTTGCCGCCGCCGGGGAGCCCCGCGGGGCCCTGAAAAATAAATCGGATGTGCGTGGCGGGCGTGGCTGTTAGCGTCCCCGCATGATCTCCTGAGGACGATCCGCACGGCCGTCGACAGCTGTTTGTCTGACCGCGTCTGCCTGACCGCGTCGACCTGCCCGGTGCATCCGACGGGGCCCGCCGCTTGCCCCGCTGGCCTGTTCCCCCAAACCCTCTGGCGCCGCCTTCGCGGTGCGAACCCCTTGGGCGTCGCTTCTCGGCGCTTTCGGCGCGAGCCGGTTCCCGGCGCCCGTTGCCCGTTCCCGCGCTGTCCGGATCGTCAGCGCGCCCTCCTGCCCGTCCGAGGAGGCATCCATGCCTGCCAGCCACACGCCCGAGCACCCCGAAACGTCCGAACACCCCGAAACGTCCGAACACCCCGAAACTCCCGAACAGCCGGACGCCGAACCGGCGCCGTCGAACCGGGCCGAGCGGCGCGCCCGTGGAAAGGGCGCCAAGCAGCCCCCGCCGAAGACGAAGGTGCAGAACGTCGCTCGCGGCAACCCGGTGCCCAGCCGGCGTCAGTGGGCTCTGCGCCGCAGCGGCTGAGCCCCACTTCTGATGATCCTGAAGACTTTTCCGTGCTCTCACACGGAAAAGTCTTCAGGATCATGTGGAGCGATGGAGTCAACCCACGGTCACGTGGAAGATCCTCGTGTTGCTGTTGTGCGGGGTGCTGTCCTTGTCACCGTTGCTCGTGGTCAACCAGATGCCGCCGTCCGGAGCCGGCTCGACGGTGCGCAGCCGGCCGTAGGTGCCCTGGAAGTGCGTGGTGACGTCGGTCAGGCTGCTGCCACTGATCACCGCACGGTACATCCGCGTACCGCGCTGGCACGCGACATAGAGCACGTCGCGCACGATCGTGATGCCGCTGCACGAGCCCGATGCGACCGAGTAGGTCCGCTTGGGCGCGATGAACCCGGGATTACCACAGCTACCTGAGGTGCCCTCACACGCCGGCCAACCGTAGTTGCCGCCCTTCACGATGAGGTTGGTCTCATCCATGATGCTGTTGCCGAACTCCTGCTCCCACAGCCGGCCCTGCGAGTCGAACGCCAGGCCCTGCGGGTTGCGGTGGCCGTAGCTCCACACGTAGTTGCCGAACGGGTTGTCGCTGGGCACGCTCCCGTCCGGGTTGAGCCGCAGCACCTTGCCGTTGAGCCCGTTGCGGTTCTGCGCGTTGTTGCCGTTCTGCGCGTCGCCGGTGCTGGCGAACAGGTACCTGCCGTCCGGGGAGAACCGCAGCCGCCCGCCGTCGTGGAACTTGTTGCGCAGGATGCCGCTCAGCAGCACCTGCTCGGTGCTGGTGACCAACCTGTCGTTCTCGTACTTGATCCGCACGATCCGGTTGTCGGACGGCGAGGTGTGCATGATGTAGAGCCAGTGGTCGGTGGCGAACGTCCCGGGGTTGATCTCCAGGCCGAGCAGGCCGCCTTCACCGGCGGTGCTCTGCGCGTTGGGCACGGTGCCGATGTTGGTCTTCGCGCCGGTCGCCGGGTTGAGGTGGATGATGTCGTGGGCGTCGCGCCGGTTGTACAGGATCGTGCCATCCGGCAGGGTCACCAGACCCCAGGGAATGTCGTCGTCGGTCGTGATCTGCTTAACGTCGCAGACCCTGTCGCAGCCCGCTCCGGTGGTCACGGCGATCTCGTTGCTGTGCGGGGAGAGGTTGCCGGCCGAGTCGCGCGCCACGACGTAGTAGGCGTACCGCGTGCTCGCCTTGAGGGCGCTGTCGGTGAACGTGGTGGCCGGCGGCGTGCCCACTACACCGGCGACCGTCCCGACGAGCGCGCCGTCGCGGTAGATGTCGTAGGCGATGACGCCGACGTTGTCGGTGGAGGCCGTCCACTTCAGGTTCACCGTGGTACCCGTGGCGGTGCCGGACAGGCTGGACGGCGCCGTCGGAGGCTGCTTGTCGTCGGTGCATGGCGGCGGCTCGATGTCGACCGTCTCGCTGGCCTGCGAGACGTTGCCGGCCGCGTCGCGGGCGTTGACGTAGAGGCCCCAGGGCACGGTCGGCACGACGGTCAGGGTCGTGGACAGCGTGGTGCCGGAGACCGACTTGATGAGCTGGCCGTCGTGGTAGACGTCGTAGGCGACGACGCCGCGGTCGTCGGTCGACGCGTCCCATGCGAACGTGACCGAGTTGCAGGTGAGGTCGCTCGTCCGCGGGTTGCCCGGGATCGTCGGCGGGCTGGTGTCCGGCGGGCCGCCGACGCTGCCGTAGACGTCGAACTCCTGCAGCGAGTAGCCCTTTGTCGCGGTGTTGCGGCAGCGCACGGTGCCGAAGACCCGCACGTACCGGCCGCTGCCGGTGATGCCCAGGTCGTCCACGCCGCCGTCACCGGTGGTGGTGTTGTAGATCGAGGTCCAGGCGGTCGCGTTGGCCGAAGTCTCGACCCGGTACGCCCGGGCGCAGGAGGCGTCCCACTGCAGCCGCACCCGGCTGATGTTGGCCGCGGCGCCCAGATCCACGTAGATCCACGACGGGTCGATGCCGGCCGCGCTGGCCCACCGGGTCGCGGAGTTGCCGTCGACCGCGTTCGCCGGCGCGCAGCAGCCGCCCGATGACGACGCCCTCACCGGCTTGTTGCGTGAGAGCAGCGGATCCGCTGCTGCCACCACCTTCGTTGTGTTGCCGGTCCCGGCGCTCGCTGCGATCGACGCGCTGAGCACACCGGCGGCGACCGTCGCGGCGCACGTGAGCACCACGAGGCTCCGACTTCGTACCCTCATCCGTTCTGTCCTCCCGCCCTGACTGCAAACCTTTTCGCAGGTGTACACCGGGTATCAATGCTTTTCAATACGGAGGACTTACTGATGCTCTTGGATGGTGACCGGCGGTGTTACCTCCGCGTCGGGTGCCGGCTCGGAAATCGCTCTCGCCGCCCGCGCTGCGCTGCGGCAACCCGCGCCGACCTCGCACCACACACCTTGTTCCGACGGCGGGCGAGTCACGCACTGTTGCTCAGATGTTTCCGTGACACGGCAAAGGCGAACGGTCGGAAACGTTTGGTAACCGCCAGGCAGAAACGGTGATGCCCTCCCACGGTGGGTGGGAGGACGGGTACTCAGATCTCCGGCAGGCTGAGGGTGATCTCCAACCCACCGCCGGGCCGGGGCTCGGCCCGCGCCGAACCGCCGTGCGCCCGTGCGATCGAGGCCACAATGGACAGACCGAGGCCGGCGCCGCGGCCGGCGCCGCTGGGCGTGCGCCGCAGTTGCCGGAACGGTTCGAAGAGCCCGGCCGCGGACCCGGCGGGCACGGAGGGACCGGTGTTGACCACCCGCAGCGCGGGCTCGGCGCCGACCGAGACGGTCACCTCGCCGCCCGGATGGTTGTACTTGAGCGCGTTGTCGACAAGGTTGGTGACGAGTTGCTCGATCAGTACCTGGTCGCCGTGCACGGTCCGCGGGGTGACCGCACTCCTGAGGGTGATGCCGGCCGCCGCGGCGCGCGGGCGCTCGCCGTCGAGGATGGCGGTCACCACCTCATCGAGGCGCATCGGGTGCCGGGTGTCGAGGCCGCGGTCACTGCGGGCGAGAACCAGCAGGCCCTGGATGAGCGACTCGACGCGGATGTTGGTCTGCAGCAGCCGGTCGCACAGCTCGCGGGTCGAGGGACCGGTCCCCGGCCGGGCCCGGGCGACCTCGACCAGCGTCCGCTGCGCCGCCAGCGGGGTGCGCAGCTCGTGCGAGGCGTTGGCGACGAACCGCCGCTGGCTGTCAAACGATGCCGCCAGCCGGTCGAGCATCTCGTCGAACGTGTCGGCCAGCTCGGTCAGCTCGTCGCGTGGGCCGTCCATCCGGATCCGTTGGTCCAGGCTGTCGGCGCTCAGTTTGCGGGCGGTCGAGGCGACCTGGCGCACCGGCCGCAGGACCCGGTTGGCGACGAGCCATCCCAGCGCCAGCGCAAGAACCAGGGTCACGGCGATCGTCACGCCGGACTCCACCAGCAGCGTGCTGAGCACGCTCGCCCGGTACTGCGCGATGCCGTCGCTGACCACCCCGGAGTGCGCGGCGCCATCGGCGGCCGGCGTGCCCGACACCTGGACCGACGTGCCCCCGGTCACCGGAGTACCAGGGGGCGGCGCCGTCGCGTCGGGGACCGCGGGCAGCTTGGCGCGTACGAGCAGATAGTTGACACACAGCATGACCGCGCCGCTGAGCAGGAACAGCGCGCCGCACAGGAGGGCAAGGCGGGCCTTGACCGAAAACCGGCGCCGCGTCACCCGCCGAACCGGTATCCGACGCCCGGCACGGTTTCGATCACCGACGGCGCGCCCAGCTTCTTGCGCAGCGTCATCAGCGTGACCCGGACCGCGTTGGTGAAGGGATTGATGTTCTCGTCCCATGCCTTCTCCAGTAGCTCCTCGGCGCTGACCACCGCGCCTTCGGCCCGCATGAGGACCTCGAGGACGGCGAACTCCTTGCGGGAGAGGGGGACGAACCGCTCGCCCCGGAACACCTGGTGGCGAGGGATGTCCAACTCGACACCGGCGCGGCGCAGGACGGGCGGCAACGCCGGCCGGGCCCGGCGCCCGAGTGCCTGCACCCGGGCGACCAGCTCGGCGAAGGCGAACGGTTTGGTCAGGTAGTCGTCGGCGCCCAGACCCAGGCCGTGCACGCGGTCCTCGATGTCGCACGCCGCCGTCACCATGATGACTCTGGTCTCGCCGCCGGCCGCCACGATGTCACGGCACACGTCATCACCGTGCACCGTCGGCAGATCCCGATCCAGAATCACCACGTCGTAGCGGTTGACCGCGATCAGCTCCGAGGCGGCCTCCCCGTCGAGGCACACGTCCACGGCCATCGCGTGCTGGCGCAGGCCCTCCGCGGTCGCCTCGGCGAGCAGCTCCTCGTCTTCGACAATCAACACCCGCACGGACGGACCCCCTTCACGTCGCCGGGTCCAGTCTCCACCAGCCGAGGGTAAGCCGGGCATAAGCGATTGCTCTTACGCTGTCGAGATCATTGCACCGGTAGACCTGGGCCCCATCGGTACCCGACGACGAGGTACCCGATTGCCGAGTGGCTCGGAGGATGCAATGCGACGGTGGCGATGGGGCCTGCTCGTTGTGGCGGCCGCGACCGTGTTGACCATGTCCTGCTCGCACCGGAGCGCAGACCGCGAGGTGGCGTCGGTTCCCGGCAACAGCCGGTCCGGCAGTCCGGCACCCGGTGGAGCCGCGGGCGGACCCGACCGGTTCAACCAGTGCATGAAAGACAACGGGGCGGAGCCGCAGCTGATCCCGGCCCCCATGGACGGCAACGGCAACGGCGAGACGACGCAGACCGCCCCGCCGGCGGCCGACCAGCGCAGGCAGCAGGAGGCGCTGGAGAAGTGTCGGCAGTACGTCACCGACGGAGGCAACACCCGCGCGATGAGTCCGCAGGAGCTCGAGCAGGCTCGCAGCGTCGCCAAGTGCATGCGGGCGGCCGGGGTGCAGTACCCCGACCCGAACCCGAACGACGCCGGCGGACCCGGCGCGCTGCGGGTGCCGGAGGGCGTCGACCTCAAGGATCCGGCCGTGCGCGCAAAGCTCGACAAGTGCTCTCGTGACGCCGGGATGACCGGTGCGGGACCCGGCGCCGGCACTCCGTGATGAGCGCGACTCACGCCGGCCCAGCCGTGGCGCGCCGGCGGCGGCGCCGGTGGGCGCTGGGAACGGCGATCGTCCTCGCGGTGACCGCCACCGCGGGCGTCGCGGCGTTCACCCGGCTGGCGCCCACCCAGGCGGTGCCCGCCAACCGGGCCACGGCCGCTCCCGCCACGGCCCGGGTGGTGCGGACCGACCTGGTGGACCGCATCAAGGTACGGGGCACCGTCGGGTACGGGACGGCGACGCCGGTGGCCGGCCGCAAGTCGGGCACGCTCACCTGGCTGCCGGCACCGGGAACGGTGGTCAACCGCGGTGAGCGCCTCTACGCGGTGGACGCGGTACCGGTCCCGCTGCTGCTCGGCGACACCCCGATGTACCGGGAACTGGCCGAGGGCGCGCCGGACGGGCCGGACGTGGCGGTGCTCCAGCAGAACCTCGCGGCCCTCGGGTACTCCGAGGTGGGCGGGGCCGACGGCCGCTTCCGGTCGTCCACTACCAGGGCGCTGCAGCGCTGGCAGAAAGCGCTGAAGGTGAAGGCGACCGGCCGGCTGGCGCTCGGCGACGTGGTGGTGCTGCCCGGCGTGGTGCGCGTCGATGCGGTCACCGCACAGCTCGCCGCGGGCGCCGACGGTCCGCTGCTGAAGGTGACCGGCATCGACCGGGTGGTCACGCTGGAACTGGAGGAGTCGCAGCGGCCGTTCGCCCGGACCGGCCGCCCGGCGGTGGTCGAGCTGGCGGACGGGCGGCGTACCAACGCGACGGTCCGCGCGGTGAACGCGGCCACGCCGGGCGATGGCGACAAGGCGCCCAAGCTGGCCGTCACGGTCAGCCTCGACGACGCGGCGGTGGCCGGCTCGGTCGACGCGGGTCCGGTCACGGTCCTGCTCACCGGCGCGGAGCACAAGGGGGTACTCGCGGTGCCGGTGCAGGCCCTCCTCGCCCTGCGGGAAGGCGGGTACGGGCTGGACGTGCTCGACGGGGACCGCCATCGCCTCGTCGCCGTCCAGCTCGGCCTGTTCGCCGACGGCATGGTCGAGGTGTCCGGTGCCGGCCTGGCCCCGGACCTGCGGGTGGTGACCACGTCATGACCCCCGTACTCGAACTGGTCGACGTATCGAAGACGTACCCCGGCGGCGTGCCGGCCCTGCGCGGCGTGACCCTGCGCGTGCATGCCGGCGAGATGCTCGGCATCGTCGGCCCGTCGGGCTCCGGCAAGTCCACGATGCTGCACCTGATGGGCACGCTCGACCGGCCCAGCGGCGGCACCGTGCGGGTCAACGGGCACGAGGTCGACCGGCTGCCGGACCGGCGGCTGTCGGCGCTGCGGGCGTGGTGGGTCGGCTTCGTCTTCCAGGGTTTCCACCTCACCGACGGGCTGACCGCGCGGGAGAACGTGCTGGCGGCACAGGTCTACCGCGGCGTACCCGCACGGCAGCGGCGGGAGCGCGCGGACGCCGCCCTGGCCCGCGTCGGCCTCGCGCACCGGGCCGACCACCTGCCGACCGAGCTGTCCGGCGGCGAGAAGCAGCGGGTGGCGATCGCGCGCGCGGTGGTCAACCGGCCCATCCTCCTGCTGGCCGACGAGCCCACCGGCAACCTGGACTCCGCGGCCGGCGCCGAGGTCATGCGGCTGCTCGTCGAGCTCAACGCGGACGGCACCACGGTTGCCGTGATCACCCACGACCTGTCGATCGCGGAGCGGCTGCCCCGGCGGGTGGAGATGCTCGACGGCGCGGTCCGGTTCGACTCCGGTTCCTACGGCTCCGGTTCCTACGGCTCGGAGAGTGTCCGATGAGCGTCGACCTGCCTCCGCCCACCCGGCTCACCCCGGTGGACATCCTCCGGCTGGGGGCGGTCGGCGTGCGTACCCGGCCGGTGCGGACCGTGCTGGCCGCGCTCGGTATCGCGATCGGGATCGCCGTGCTGATCCTGGTGATCGGGATACCGGCGTCCAACCGGGCCGCGGTGCGCGCCCAGCTCGAGGCGCTCGGGCCGAACCTGCTCACGATCGCGCCGGGCAACGACCCGGGCACCAACGGGCGGGCGAAGCTCCCACCCGAGTCCGTGGCCATGATCCGGCGGATCGGCCCGGTGCGGTCGGTGAGCGCGGTTGGGCAGACCACCGCGACGGTACGGCGGACCGACCTCGTGCCGGCCGCCGAGACCGGCGGGGTACGCGTCGCGGCCACCCGGCTGGACCTGCCGGACGTCCTGCACGCGACCGTCCACAGGGGATCGTTCCTGAGTCCCGCCACCGAGCGGTACCCGGTTGCGGTCCTCGGCGCACGGGCCGCACATATCCTCGGCGTGGCGGTCCGGCCCGACCAGCCGTTGGCACTGGTGTGGATCGGGAACCGCTGGTTCAGCGTGGTGGGTGTCCTCGACCCGCTCCCGCTCGCCCCGGAGATCGACTACTCGGTGCTCGTCGGCTGGCCGGCGGCCCAGCAGTACCTCGGCTTCGACGGTACGCCCGGGTTGATCTACGTGCGCGCGGACACCGACTCCGTGGAGGCCGTCCGCGGCGTCCTCGGCCGCACGGCCAACCCGCAACGCCCGGAGCAGGTTCTCGTGGCCCGGCCCTCCGAAGCCCTGGCCGCGCAGCGCCTGGTCGAGCGCGCGTACTCCGCCCTGCTGCTGGGCCTGGGCTCGGTCGCGCTGCTCGTCGGTGGGATCGGCGTGGCGAACACGATGGTCATCTCGGTGCTGGAGCGGCGGCGCGAGATCGGGCTGCGGCGGGCGCTCGGTGCGAGCCGCCGGCAGATCGCCGCCCAGTTCCTCGCCGAGTCCGGCCTGCTCGCCGGCATCGGCGCCGGCCTCGGGCTGCTCCTGGGCACCGGGGTGACCGCCGGCTACGCGGCCTACCAGGGATGGCCCACCGTCCTGCCGGCGTCGGCGCTGCTCGGTGCGGTCGGCACGGCGGCTGCGGTCGGCCTGCTCGCCGGCGTGTACCCGGCGGTGCGGGCGTCCCGGCTCACCCCGACGATGGCGCTGGCCACGACGTGACAGCGCGCCGCGGGACACGGCAAGCCGGTTGGCCCCGGCGATCGGATCATCGTCGGGGCCAACCGGTTCGGGGAGCACGCTCAGTAGATGGACTGGAATCCGAACCTCAGCAGCCGGTAGCTGCCGCACGTCACCCACAGGTGCCAGCCATAGCCGGTGACCCACGGCGTGTAGTAGGTGTAGCCGTTCGAGCAGGTGCCCCACAGCCGGACGTAACCGGAGTAGACGTTGCAGTTGGCGTCGACCCGCTGCGAGTTCCAGGTGTAGCTGCAGTAGTAGCTGGCGTTCGGGTGCACGCCCTGGGTCGTCTGGGCGCCCTGCGCCAGCTGCACCGTCTGCTGCGCGGCCTGCGCCACCGGCGCGCTCTTCGTGGTGGTGGCCGCCGAGGCGGTGCCCTGCGCGACCACGGTGGCGGCGAACACGCCGACCAGTGCCAGGACCACCTGCATCAGGACGGTGATCCCTCGCCGCTTCGCGAGGGCGGTGCTGTGGTGAGTCACGGTGCCTCCTCAGGCGTTCGTCATGCCGGATGGCATTTCGCCAACCAACAATCGCGGCCGGCCACGCGACCCCAAACCAATGGAACGGATTTCTTCCGGTTGCCGGCGAGTCCGGGCACCTTTTCGACGTGAATTGCGCCGGCCGAATCGGATAACTGAACCGGGTAGCAGATCACCACCGGCGCCGGCAAACACGTGCCGGAATCCTTGCCGTGGAAGGACTTGCTGCCACGAGCGGGTGTCGCCAATCGGACCGTCGGCCCGTTGCCGCAGGTAAGCGAGTTGCCGCTGCCGCTTACTTATGTCGCGCTTATCTCGTCGGTGCCAAACTCCGGTATTCGATGGGGAGGCTATTGCGCCGCGCGCAGAAACGGGTTTCGCGGCGGCGACGAATTCTGTTTCGACAATTGTCGATAGATTTCGGGGCGGCAACGGGGATGACCGTACGTGAATTTCGTCTGGTGCCCCCAGCGGGGGGATCCGGGACGCCACCGCGGTTCGGCGGCAGCGTTCATGGCACCGTCGGCGCGGGTGCCGTCGGCGGGGGTATCGCTGGCGGGCCCGGTGCGGGTGCCGATCAGCTTCTGACGATCGACCAGCTCGCGGCCGAGGTCGGCCTCAGCACGCGCAGCATCCGGTCCTACCACGCCCGCGGGCTGCTACCGCCCGCGGTGCGGGTGGGGCGCACGCCGTACTACGGGCGGGCCCATCTGGCGCGTATGCGGGCCGTCCTGCGGTTGCAGCGGCGCGGGTTGTCCCTGGACGCGGTGCGGGCGCTGCTCGAGCCGGACACCGTCCTGGGGCAGTTGCTGCTGCCCGGCAACCTGATCATCGCGGCGCTACGCGCCGATCCTGAACTGTTCCACGTCCTGACAGCCGCCGGCGTGCTCAGCCAGCGCCCGGACGGCGGTCTCGGCGTACGCAGTGCACGCGCGGTGCTCGCCGCCCGCGCGGCCACCCGTCGCGGGCTGCCGGTTGGAAAGGTCCTCCGGATGCTCGCGGACGCCACCGCCGCGGTCCTGCCCCTGGCACAGGTGGCGATGTCCCGGGTGGAGGCGGAGGTACGCGGGCGCCACGCGGATCCCGGTGAGGAGGATCTCCTGGAGCTGACCGTCGAGGTGTTCCGGCTGTCGCTGATGCGGCTACGCCGCGACGGGCCGGCCGCCACCGGACGCGATACCGGCGACCGCGTAGCGAACAGATGATGAAGGATGTGGCCGACACCTGGCGGCCGCGTCTCGCCATCTCGACGTGCCGAAGGACGACGGCGTCCGGCTAACCGGTGGGAAGCGCGAACAGCTTTCCCTCACTCGCGACGAAGACGGTGCCGTCCGGTGCGACCAGCGGATAATGCGAGATCGGACCGGGCGCGTACCACGTCCACCTCTCGCGGCCGGCCGGCGTCAGATACCGAACGAACGTCTGCGCCGACAGGTCCTGCCACCTGTGGTAGTCGTCCCACCGCTTGCGCGACGGGGAAGCGGCAACAGCCACGCCGCCATCCCGCCCGCCGACCATGGTCTGCGGCTTCGCATGAAGCGTGTGCCGCCACTGTTCGGCGCCCTCCGCACTCAGGAGTCCGATCGTCCATCGATAGTCCATCTGTCGAACCTCGATGCGGGGGCCCACCATGACCACGCCGAAACCGCCGTCCACATGAGGAACTACTGCAAGCGGCGTGCCAAAGCTCGGCGGGCTCGGGAAGGGGCGCAGGCGGCCTTCCTTCTGAAGCAGGTGGAAGCCGATCCGCGATGCTTCGTCGACTCTGATGATTGCCGTTTCCGGATCTATGTCGCTGGGCGGAGCCGCGACCGTCGGTGCCGGCGCGTTTGGACCGTCCGGCGCCGCGATCCACCGCTGACTCCCGGTCTGATCGAGGGCGTTCAACGCGCCGTTGTCCGAGACGACGATTAGGTCGCCCAAGGCGAAAGGTGCGTTCAGTCCGGGTCGCAACAGCGGCGTGGACCATCGCGGTTCGCCGGCCATAGTGACGCATCGCAATAGGGCGTGGCCGTTCGCGGAAACCTCTCGGTAGACCGGGTCTCCCCACGGAGACAACGCCAACCACGAACTGCCCGGAGCGGAGAACCGGTGGATTACCGAGCCGGAGCGCGAGTCGCGGCTGACTATCGTTTCGCCTTCGACGCGGATGACTCGTTCGCCTGGCGCAATGATGGGTGCCTCGAGAGCCCTCCCCTCCGTGTCGGCGAGCCACTCAAGGCGTCCGTCCCTTCGGAACGAGGCCGTCGAAGAGGCGGAAGACACAAGGCATCGACCGCCCGGGTCCCAGGTCAGCCAGCCGCCCGCGTCAGTTGGCAGATCGGCGGACCACTGCGGAGCGGCATCTACCGTTTCTGAAGGCGAGGTGTCGTTGGTCATTTGTCAGTCCTCCCAGCCGAGGGCGCGTTTCAACAGGTCGATCTCGGCTCGGAGGTCCACATCGAAACCCAGCGAGTTGTCCTCCAAACTCGTGTGCTGCGTGTTCTTCACGCGTTCACCGATCTGGACGAGCTTGTTCAGCACGCTCCTTGCGCCGAACATCTTGAGCTTACTCTCGCTGAGTTCGGCGCCTCCGGCACTGTTATAGGCATCGAGGAAAGCATGCCGAAGCCCCGTTGTTTCCGATTCGGTCAGGTCGAACTGTCGACAATAATGTGCCAGGCGCTGGTCGAAGTTGGAGATGTCCCGTTCGGGTGCGGCGATCGGTGCACCCTTGGCGTCCATTGAGTAGTGGCATGTCGGCGTGTCGATGAACGTGACGCCTTTTGACGGGTCCCAGAAGAAGTTACCGGGGTGGGCATCGCCATGTACGAGCGCCGCCGCGCTCGAGTCGCTGCGAGCATTCGCGATCGACTCGTCCAGCAATCCCCGAAACTTCCGGAGGTCCAGCAGGCCCATGGTCTGGTACACCTCGGGATCCGCTATCACGGTTTCGGCCAGCCGCCGCGCCAGGTCAACATGAAAGTCCAGGTAACTCGTTGACACCCGGCCGCCGGAGCCCGCTGGAACGGTGTGTAGTTCTGCCAATGCGATGGCGACGTCGACCACTGCTCGGTTGAGCACCTCCAGCGCGCTCTCCCGCGACGATGAGTCAGACGCGTGGACCGCTTCGATCAAATCGTCGATGGACCGCCCGGGAGCGACCGCGAACACCAGCACTCCGGCCGGCCCGGCCTCATCCGGCAGCAGGGCCGCCGCGTGTGGCGCCGGCACCGCGAAGCGCGTGAACTGCGGCGAGCAGAGTCGTTCGAGCGAGGACAGCTCCCTTACCAGCTCCGCCGGCCTCGGGAAGATCTTGGCGACCGCGACGACAGCTCCAGAATCATCGCGAGCCAGGAAGACCGGGGCCCCGGACTGACCCTTGGCGCCGCCGCTGCTGACTGCCTGCAACTCGACGCTTTCCCGCCCGAGGGCTTCGGCGGTGAAGAGCGTCAACGCCTCAGCAACGCCATGCGTGGTTGGATCGATTGTCGGCAAGCCGTCCAGCAGGTCGGCGGCCGCAGCCCGGTCAACCAATCCCTCTGGCGTGCGACACGTCGTCGCTTGTTGTAACACTGCATCGACCATCCTGCCGCTAGGGGCGGCGATCGGGTAGCTGGCAGCCAGCCGTGGCGTGGCCCGGTCAGTCGACTCCGCGTGCCCATCGCGGGAGGGGTGCCCGCTGCCCGTCGGTTCGCTGGCCTCCCAGGGGCGATACCGCTGGTGCAGCTCACCCGGCGTCACCCGGACGGGCCGGGCGGCGGCGTCGAGGACGATGACGTCGAGCCGGTCCACGCCGCCGCGGTAGCCCTCAGTCCGGTACAGCGGCTCGTGATGGACCAGGCCGTTCTGCGGGTCGGCGAACTGGATCGTGCCGTGGTGGTTGACCGCGGCCCAGGCGTGTGCGCCGCCGTCGCCCCAGGTGTTGACGAACATCGCGAACGAGCCGTGGCCCTCGGCAAGCAGTACACCGCTGATCTCGGCCATCCGCTCGGCGTTTACCTCCTCGGGCGACGCGTAAGTCGCCGTGTCCACGGTGTACACGGTGGTGAACTCGGCGCCGAGCACCCGCTGCGCGCGGGCCAGACCGCCCAGCTCACCGCCGATCGGATCCGCCGTGTCGGCACGGGCGTAGGCGTCGAAGGTACGCGCGGCGGCGACGCGGGGCCGGCCGTGCACGACGGTGTCGAAGAGCGACAGCACCGCGTCCGTGCAGTTGAGCGCCCGGGTCGGGTCGGCTCGCGGCCCGCCGTCGTTCACGAGCTGGAACCAGGGCTGGTTCAGGTCGGCGACCCGCAGCACCCGGCCGTTCTCGTCGCGGGGCATCGCCCGCTCGAGCGCCACCTGGTCGTACTCCAGCGGTTGCCGGTGGCCACCCCACTCGCCGTACGCCCGGGTCGTCGTGACCGAGGGCGGGTGACCGGCGCCGGTCAGCGCGGACCGCTCACCGGTGACGACGCCGCCGGCGGCGGTCGGCAGCACTTCCCGGTTCAGCTGGGCGTGGACGTCCAGGTTGACGTAGACGACGGCGGGCACGGCCGGCTCGTCGCGCAGCTCGCCGATGGCCTGGTCGAGCTGTGCCACCCGCTGCTCCAGCCGGTGGGCGAGCTCGTGCTGCCCGTTGTCCCATGCCTGCTGGTATTCGTCACGCGTCCGGGACCGTTCCTCGGCCAGTTCGCCTATCCGCTGCTCAGTCTGCTCCGCCGCCGTTCGGTTGCGGTCGTGCTCGTAGCCGCCCCACGTCTCCCGGATGCGGTGGCGGCCCTCGGCGGCCTCGGCGGCGGTCGTCTCCCGCGGCCCTTCCCGAAGCGGCTCCTCCCGACCCGGCGCCATCTGCGCACCACTGACCGCCGGCGCACCACTGACCGGCGGTGTACCGCCGAAATGGGACGGCGCGACCGGGTGGACGGGGCGGTTCGCGCCGGGTACCGGGCGGGTCGCGTCGGGGGAGTACGCCGCCGGAGTGTGGGTCGATGCCGGCGCTGGCGCCATTCCGGCTCGGGTGGTGGACCCTTCCGGGCCGGTCGACCAGGCGGGCCCGGACGGCCTGGTTCCGGCCGGCTGGTTCGCGACCGCAGACCCGGCGAGCACCTCGCCGGGCAGGAGCGACGGCGACGGCGGGCCCTGCAGTGCGAATCCACCGCCCGGCTGTGCCAGTCCGCCCAGCTGTGCGACGCCGCCGCCCTGCGGTGCCAGTCCGCCCGGCGGTGTCGGCGCCGCCGGCGCCGGACCGCCCTGCTGATCCGGTGCGAGCGCGGCGAGCGCGGCCAGGCTGATGTGACCGTCGCCGTGGCCAGGGCCGACCCCGGTTGGTTCCGGCATCGGTTGGCTCGGCACACCTCCTGTCGTGACGCCGGGCGTATCCGCGCCATGGTCGGCGACAGCGTGCGACCCGGGGGAGTGACCCGAGGGCGGAGAACCGGAGGGGGCGCCGGCAGGCGGGACGCCGTCACCGGTCCGATGCCCGGCGCCGTCGACCACACCGCCGACGGTCGCCTCGACAACGCCCGTGCCGCCACCAGGACCCGGCCCACCAGGATCGGCGCCTCCAGAATCCGTGCCCGCGACAGTCGTGGCCGCGAGCGCGGACAGTCCCGGCGGGCCGGGCACGCCGTCGAGCGCGGCGGCGCTGGTGTCGAGAGTGTGGTCGAGGTTGTGGTGCGCGTGGTGTATCGCGCCGCTCGTCATTCCCGACGTCGCGGATCGGGCGAGGTTGCCGGCGTCCGGCAGCCCCTGGCCGGTGACGAGCGACGCGCCCGTCTCGGCGAGCATCTCGCCCGCGGCGCCGCGCCCCAGCGACTCGGCGACGTGGCCGACCGTCGACTTCGCGCTCGGCCCCAGACCCGCGAGGCCACCGAGCGCACCGCCCGCCGCACCGCCGGCGAAGGAGGCCAGCAGCGAGGTCCCGTCGTACCCATCCCGCCGGCCGGTGCTGATCTGATAACTCTGGGTGCCGTAGTCGACCGCGATCTCCTCGGCGCCTTCCTCCAGCATGTGCCGTCCGGTCCGGGTAGCGAGGCCGACACCACGCCGCCCGGCGATCTTCGTCGCGCGCTCCGCCGCTCTCTCCGCACCTTCCTTGAGCCCCTTGCGGAGGAGTTTCATCGCGAGTTTCTTGAGGATCTGCTGGATCGCCATGCGGGTGGCCATCATGGCGGGCGCGGCTCCCGCCGACGCCGCGCCGAAAGTGAAGGAGGCGGCCACGGCGAGCGAGATCAGCTCCATGAGGAGGAGGCCGAGTTCGACGTACGTCTCGATCTTGGCGGCCTGGATGTCACACCCGCACGACTCGGTCATCTCGCCGATGGCCTGCGACAGCGTGGACAGCGCCGCGAGCGCCGCCTCGTCGCTGCCACCGACGTCGTGCCAGGCGGCGAGGAACGCGGCGGCCACCGTCGTGTCCGAGCCGCCCCATCCGTCGACCACCTCACGGGCGGCGGCCGTTGCCGCGTCGCGCGGACCGGTGAGCGCGCTCGCCGCCTCGAACCACAGGTCGGCGGTGTCCCAGACCAGCTTCTCGTTGCCGTCGGGCCAGTCGACGCCGACGACCCACTCCAGGGCCTCACGCATCCAGCCGGGGGCGTCGAACCACTCCAGCGGGTGCGGAATCGGGGAGGGAAGCATGCTCAACCCGTCAGCCGCCGGCGGCTCGCCTCGTCGGCGTCGAGCACGTTGTGCACCGCCTGCACGGCATCCGTACCTAAACCCTCCACATAGGACGCCAGCTCCGCCCATGCCCGGAGCAGATTCGGCGCGTACCTGTCGTAGTTGTGCTGGAAGGCCGCGCCCAGGCTGTCGTGCCCCCACGGTCGCTGGTGGCCGGCCGCCGCCAGCTCGGCCCCGAGACCGCCGTGCAGCCGCGCCAGCTCGGCGCCGGCCTGCGCGAGCGCGCCGCCGGCCCGTTTGGCGCGTGGCGGGTCGAGCCGCAGCTCACCGGACATCGGGGTCCGCCCCAGTGGCCGCGCCGTCGAAGCGGTCCAGCATCGTCGCGAAGTCGTTGTCGCGCATGAATCCCATCGCCGGGCTGCCCGCCGGCATGTACTCGGCCAGCACCGCGGACGCGTCGTCGGCGGCCTTCGCGGTGGCGCGGCGGACCGTCTCGGTGATCTTCGCCGCCAGCTCCGCCGCGTCCTGGTCGCGATAGATCCGCTGGTCCAGCTCCAGCTCGACCAGGTGCCCGCGCGCACCCACGACCGCCGTCACGTGACCGTCCTCGGAGGACGCGGTCGCCCGCAGCTCGGTCAGCCGCGCCTGCATGTCCGCCAGGCCGGCGCGCAACCGTGTGTACTGCTCGTGGACCTGCTCGAACCTCGCCTGCAACGCGCGGTTTGCCGCGCGGTCCGACCCCTGCGTCATGGCCGGCCTCCCCAATCTCGACCAGGACGAGACCATACCGGGGAACTCGCGTCGCCGTGGGGACAGGCTATGTTGAGCCTGCCGTCGGGGGAGGTACGCATGGTGACGTTGGAAGACGCTCGGCAGATGGTCAGCCGCTGGGCGGCCCGCCAGTCGACGGAGCGCCGCCACGAGGTGGTCCCGATGGTGCACGAGTTCGATCTCGGGTTCGTGATGTGGACCAAGGAGCCGCCGTCGGTCCTGCCGGAGCCCGGTCACGGGGCACGGACCGTCGTCGATCGCCGCACCGGTGTGCTGAGCTACTGGCCATCCCTGCCGATCGAGATGATCGTGGACGCCTACCGGCGGCAGGTCGCCGAGGCCCGCCCCACCGTCGCCACGATTGACGGGGTCGCCCAGTTCCGGCGGGACTCCCGCCGGGTGCCCGCGCCGACAACCGCCGCGCATCTGACCCTGGCCGCCGACCGCCGGCTGCGACGGGCCTTCGGGGCCAAAGGCGACCAGGAGCTCAACCACCATCCCCTGGTAGGTGAGTGGATCGCAGATCTGCCTGCCGGTCAGGCCGTCCGCGGTGCGGAGCGCCACCCGGAGCTGATCGCGATCTCCGACGCGCTGCACGAGCACGACGCGGCGGGGGAGATCCGCGCTGACCTCGACGCCGCCCGGGCGCTCTTCGCGGCGGCGGCCCTCGAAGTGTTCCCGGTGCGGGAGACGGGCGATGAGCGCGTGACGCGGCCCGCCTACTCGTGCGCGACCTGCGCACAGGTCCGGTGGTACCTGGGGATCGGCCGCGACGACGCGCCGCCGCACGCGCCGGTCCCGCCGGTCTTCCACCTCGGCCGCCCGCTGGCGCTCGACGGCATGGCGCCGCAGGTGAGGGCGCTCCTCGCCGAGGGCGAGGTCGCGGTAGGAAGCCAGCGGGACGGCTCACCGGACGAGCGGGCGGCGCGGCTGGGCGACGACCTCGCGGCGCTCGGCGGCCACGACCTGTTCCCTGCCGGGCGCGACGCGCTTCTCCGATACGGAGGGCTGCGTTCGCGGACCCAGGGACCCGGTGCTGCCCTGTGGATCGGCCCGTTCGACATCGGGATCCGGGTGCCTCCGTGCCCGCAGGCGCTGGCGGGGTTCGCCGAGGTTATCGGCGCCCGGCTCTACCCGATCGGTGCCGAGCACACCACCGATGCCGTGCTGGCCGTCGACGAGCACGGCCGGATGTTCGCGCTCGACCAGGGCGGGGAGTGGTTTCTCGGCGGGAGTGTCGACGACGCGGTGGTCACCCTGGCGCGCGGCCGGGCGCAGCCGCGGGTACGCGACGACGGGACCTGGTAGGGCGTTTCCGCCCTTCGACGAGCTGCCCCGCCTATCCGTCCACGATTTCCGCGTGCACGGCCGCCACCGCGCGTTCGCCGGAAACACCCAGTTGGTACGCTGTGGCCAGGTAGGCCCTGCAGCGGTCACGAGCGACAGCACCGGATCGCCGACTGGACTGGACACTGTGGACCGTCGGGTGACCACCCCGCCTGCGTACCCGACTGTCAGCCGGCTGCCGAACCGGTTGCCGTCGTCCACGCAGAACGACGCGAGCACGCTGCCCACCGCGCCCGACGCGAACGGCAGCGACAGCACCGCGTTGTCGGCCGTCGGGCGACCGGTCACCAGCCGCGACGCGGTCACCTGGACGGCGCTGACCGGGCCGAGCAGTGCGATGAGGTCGTTGACCGACCGGGCCGGATCGCGGTTGCACACCGCCACCACCTTGAACAGTGGACTCCCGGCCAGTTGCGCCACGATCCGGGCACCGAAGCGCAGGGCCACGATCCCGATGCGGGTCATCCCTTCAACCCCGTCGTCGAGATGCCTTCCGTGATGCGACGCTGAAAGACCAGAAAGAACACCAGCACGGGTACGAGCGAAAGCGTTGCCATCGCGAACATGGCGCCCCAACTGGACTCCCCACTCGAGTCCAGAAACGCGCGCAGCGCCATGGGCACGGTGTAGTGGTCCACATCGGACAGATACACCAGTTGGCTGAAGAAGTCGTCCCATGTACAGATGAACGTGAAGATCGCTGTGGTCACCAGCGCGGGGGCCATGAGCGGCGCGATGATCCGCAGGAAGATCTGCACCGGGCCGCAGCCGTCGATGCGCGCCGCATCGTCGAGTTCGGTCGGCAGCCCGCGGATGAACTGCACCATCAGGAAGATGAAGAACCCGTCCACGGCGAGGAACTTCGGCACGGTCAGCGGCAGGAAGGTGTCGATCCAGCCCAGCGAGTGGAACAGCGTGTACTGCGGAATGATCAGTACGTGGATCGGCAGCATCATGGAGACCAGCGCGCTCCACCCGGCCGTGTAGTTGACGGTCACCGGTTTGCGGGGAAGCAGGCCCGCGCTCGCCACGATCTCGTCCGTGGTCTTGAACGAGCCCGCGACCATCCAGACCAGCGGGTACAGCATGATCAGCGCACCGGCGACCAGCACCGCGTGGCTGGCGATCCGCTTCACGGTTGGTCTCCGTAGTGGACCCAGTGCCGGGCCGTGGCGAACATGCCGGCGGTGAACGCGGCGATGATGAGCAGCAGCACCCATGCCATCGCCGACGCGTAGCCCATCCGGAAGTTCGCGAACCCCTCGTGGTAGAGGTACAGCGTGTAGAACAGTGTCGAGTCCGCCGGCCCGCCGGTCCCGCCGCTGATGATGAACGCCGGCGTGAACGCCTTGAACGAGTTGATCATCTGCAGGACGAGGTTGAAGAAGATCAGCGGGGTGAGCAGCGGGAGCGTGATGCGCGCGAAGCGCTTCACCGGGCCGGCCCCGTCGACCGCCGCCGCCTCGTAGAGGTCTGCCGGGATCTGCTTGAGCCCCGCGAGGAAGATGAGCATCGGCGAGCCGAACTGCCACACGTGCAGGACGATCAGCGTGTAGAGGGCGTAGTCCGGGCTGGAGATCCAGCTCGGCCCGACCACGCCCAGCCCGTTCAGCGCGCGGTTGACCAGGCCGTCGGCACCGAAGATCTCCCGCCACAGGATCGACACCGCCACGCTGCCGCCCAGCAGGGAAGGCAGGTAGTAGGCCGCCCGGTACGCCGCGCTGTGCCGCCTGCTCAACAGCGCGGCCACGACCAGCGCGAACGCGGTCACCAGGGGGACCGAGACGATCACGTAGACGAACGTCACGTTCAGGGCCGTGGCGTAGTGCGGGTCGCTCGTCAGCTGCCGGTAGTTGCCCACGCCGACCCACCGCGGCGCGCGCAGCATGTCGAAGTCGGTGAACGACAGGGCCAGCGAGGCCAGGATCGGGCCGCCGGTGAGCAGGAGTACCCCGAGAAACCACGGCCCGAGGAACAGGTAGGCGGCCCGATCCTCGGGTCTCCTCCGCCTCCTCCCGGTGGTGGCCGCCGCCCCGGTGACCGGGCGCGCCGGGGCGTCCAGCATCGAGGCCTCCGGCATCGCGCTATTTCTTCAGCGCCCGGTTGGCGTCCTCGAAGAACCGGGACACCGCCTGCCCGACCGGTGTCTTGCCGAACGCCACCTGGTCTGCGGCGAACGAGAGGATCTTGCCGTTGACCTCGACGGCGCCGAGCGGCGACGGTGGCGGCAGCTCACCCACCTTGCCGAACACGAAGTCGATGTACTCGTAGGTCTTCTGCTCCACCGCCGCCGCCTTCGGCTTGAGGGTCGCCCGCACCGACGACGACGGCGGGATGCCACGCTCGGAGCCCAGAATTCCGGCGATGCTCGGCTCGGTCAGCAGCGCGTCAACCAGCGCGCCGGCCTGCTTGGGCGCCTTTGACCTGGCCGACACGCACATCAACATCGACGGCTTCAGGTACTGGCCGGGCTTGGCCCCCTGCGGATACATGTGCAGGGTCAGCTCGTCCTTGAGCACATTGGCGTACGCGCTGAGCTGGTTGGAGTGGGCGAAGTCGGCGACCGCCTTCTTGCCCGCGACCAGGCTGTTCTGCACGTCCCCGGCCGCGCTGGCCTGCACGTCGCCGGGTGGTACCCCCTTGGCCTTGCGCAACTCGCCCCAGTAGCTGAACCACTCGCTCAGGTCGTCGGCGCCGAAGCCCAGCGCCCCCTCGGTGGTATAGAGCGCCTTGCCCCGCTGGCGCAACCAGCACTCCAACGCGGCGGCGTCGGCCGAGCCGTCCTCGGCGCCGAACACCCCGGCCGGCGCCTTGTCCCCGATCTGCCTGGCCAGCGCGGCGAAGTCGTCCCATGTCATCGTGTGGTCGGGCAACTCGAGGCCCACCTGCTTGAGCAGCGTGAGGTTGACGACCAGCGCCATCGAGTTGATGCCGGCGTTCACCCCGTAGAGCTTGTTGTCGATGCGGCCGCCGGCGAGCACGTCGTCGCTGAAGTCGCGCAGGTCGAGCACCTTCGGCACCAGGTCGTCGAGGGGGCGCAGGGCGCCGCGCCGGGCGTACTCGCCGATGTAGGAGTAGTCCATCTGGATGACGTCGGGCGCGTTGCCGCCGGCGGTCTCGGTGGCGAGCTTCTCCCAGTACCCGTCCCAGCCGGAGAACTGGCCGCGCACCTCGATGTTGGGGTGCTGCCGGTGGAACTCGGCGAGGGCGTCCTGGGTGCGCTTGTGCCGGTCGGTGCTGCCCCACCAGGTCATCTGGAGCGTCTTCTTGCCGCCGCCGGTGCCGCCCCCGGTGCCGCCGCCGCTACCGTCACCTTTGCCGCCGCCGCCGTCACCTTCACCCCCGCCGCAGCCGGCGATCGCGGTGATGCCCGCGGCCGTCACGCCCGCGCCGGTCGTGCGCAGGAAGTCACGTCGACTCAGCACGTCAGCTCCCGTTTTGTCGCATGTGTGCTGGCGACCATAGGTGGTCATCAGGACGTCAGGAAGGTGCTTTTCCGCCGGGCGGGCCGCGGCTACGCGTGGATGTCGCCGCCGGGCTCGGTGCCACCCTTCGGTACGCACAGGCGCAGCGCGCCGGGCCGGATCGTCACCGTCAGCGAGTTTCCCGGCTCGATCACGTCGCCGTCCAGCTCCCGCGGCTGGACCCGGTTACTGATGATCTCCACCCGCTGCGCGCGGAAGGTCTCCATCCGGCTCACGACGGGCTTGCGCCGCAGGACGCCCCACGCGAGCACCAGCCAGTGCCGCAGGTTGTGCGGGCTCAGGACGGCCACGTCGAGGTACCCGTCGTCGGGTTCGGCGTCCGGCAGCAACGGGATCCCGCCCTGCAGCCGGCCGACGTTGGCGACGAGTACGGTCCGCGCCCGGCGGCGCATCGGCTGCCCGCCGTCGAGCCGGATGCGGACCCGCATCGGCCGGTTGCCCAGGTGTTTGACGGCCGCGAACGCGTACGCCGGCCAGCCGAGGTGCTTCTTCAGCTTCTCCGGGGTGGCGTCGAGCATCTGCGCGTCGAAGCCCATGCCGGCCATCACCGTGAAACACCGGGACCCGACGGCGCCCACGTCGATGCGGCGCCGGTCGCCCCGCGTCGCAACCGTCACACCCTCGGTCACGTCCGACGACAGGCCCAGGTTGGCGGCCAGCAGGTTGCCGGTGCCCGAGGGCAGCACGGCGAGCGCCACCTCGGTGCCGGCCAACTCGGTGGCACAGGCCATCACGGTCCCGTCGCCGCCGAACGCGAACACGACGGAAGCGCCGTACTCGATCGCCTGCCGGGTCTGCCCGCAGCCCGGGTCCTCCGGGGTCGTCTCCAGCCACAGCGGCTCCGGCCAACCGGCATCCGCGAGGGCGTCGCACACCTCCCGCCGGCGCCCCTCCAGGTCCACGACCTTCGACGGGTTGACCACCACGGCGGACCGGGGAAGGTCGATCCGCCCGGGGGCGGCGCTCACGGGCGCACCTTCCGGTAGCGCGACTGAAAAAGGCAGTACACACCGAACGCGGCGAACCCGATCGCGACCAGGATGAGCAGGAACGGGCCGTAGGGCCGCGCGACGAGTACCCGCAGGGCGGCGTCGAGGCCGCGCGACTTCGCCGGGTTGTCGCTGATTGCGGCGTCGAGCAGGAGCAGGCCGACGATGCCGAACGCCACACCCTTGGCGATGTATCCGCTCTGCCCCAGCCGGCTCACCAGCCGCCGGGTCTGCCCGCTCATCCGGCTCAGCAGCAACCGCTTCTCGAACTTCTTCTTCCACCCGTAGACTGCCAGGCCCACCCCGACCGCGACGACGATCAGCCCGGCGAGCGCCACCAGGAACCGGCCGGCGGGCTGGGCCATGATGCCGGCGGTGGTGCTCTGCGTCTGCTCGGCGTCGGACCTCGGGTTGCCCGCGACGACCCGCCAGGCGGTCCAGGCCAGCGCGGCATAGATCACCGTCCGGGCCAGGGAGGCAAGCCTTTCGAGGGTACGGGAGAGGCCGTGCTCGTCGCGGTGCCCGATGGCCGCGAGCAGCAGTTGCCAGACCGCCATGGCCGCGAGCCCGACAGCCACGACGACGAGCAGGATCCGGCCGAACGGCTGGCCGGCCAGGTAGCGGAACGCCCCGGACTGGTCGCCCTCGTCGCCCGGGTGACCGAGCGCGATCTGCACGGCGAGCCAGGCGACGGCCAGGTGCAGCAGCCCGTACCCGAGGAAGCCCACCCGGGTGAGCGCTTCGAGGGCACCGCTTCGGGCGGCGCGCCGCGCGGTGCTCCGGGCGGTGTGCGCAACGGTCATGGCCCCTATTTCCCCATTACCGGGATCGTGCTAAACCTCTGGTCACGTGTGGTGGTCCCATCGCGTGGGTAAGACGGCCTCGTGACCGCCAACTCGACCTCCGCAGCTCCACAGTGGACCACCCGGTTCTTCGGCCCGAACCTGGGGCGCGTCGCTGCGGTCGCGGTCGCGGGGCTGCTCTTCGGTGTGCTGCTGCTCGCGGTGCGGCTGCGCTGGCTGCCCCTCGAAGTGATCGACCGGGACCTGGCGACGGCGCTCAACCGCGCCGTGAGCGGCCACAAAACGCTGGTGAACGTGTTCGGGGCGATCAGCCGGGTGGGCAGCCATGGCGTACTCGGCTGGCTCATCGCGATCCCCACCGTGCTGCTCACCCTGCGGCGGCGCTACCGGCTGGCGGGGTACCTGGTGGTCACCGGGGTGGGGGCGCTGATCCTCGACCCGACGCTGAAGGCCGCCGTCGGCCGGCTGCGCCCGGTCGTGGACCACCCGATCGCCATGGGCATGGGCAACAGCTTCCCCAGCGGGCACTCCCTGGACTCGATCGTCGTGTACGGCGCGCTGCTGATGGTGTTCGAACCGGCCCTGCCCGCCCGCGCCCGCAAGGCGGTCATCGGCGCCGTGGCCCTGGTCGTGGCGGCCATCGGATTCAGCCGGCTGGCGCTCGGCGTGCACTTCCTGTCCGACGTGATCGGCGGGTGGGCGCTCGGCGTGGCCTGGCTGGGCATCACCGCGTACGCCTTCGAACTGTGGCGGCGCGACCACGGCAGGCGGGTGACCCGGCCGCTCAGCGAGGGTCTGGAGCCGGAGGCCGTGCGGGACCTCAAGCCCGTCGGTCCGGCGATCGCCGCCGAGGTGGTGCGCACCCGGCTGGCCATCGCGGGCGCCCTGGTCTCCTGGGTGCTCGTCTTCGGCGCCCTGTGCGCGATGGGAATCCCGCTCGCCCGCTACGAGAAGGGAAACGGCAACATCCTCGGCGACCGCACGATCCCGCACTGGCTGGCCGCGCACCGCACGCCCGACCTCAACCGTGTCAGCTACCTGGGCGGCCAGGCCGGCAACACGCACATGATCCTCGCCGTCGGCCTCGTCGCCGGCGCGGTTGCGCTCGCGGTCATCCGGCAGTGGCGACCGATCGTGTTCCTGCTGGCGACCATGTTCGGCGAGCTGACCCTGTTCCTCGCGTCCGCGATGATGGTGGACCGGGCCCGACCGGACGTGCCGCACCTGGACGGCCGCCTGCCCACCTCGAGCTTCCCGTCCGGCCACGTCGCGGCCACCATCCTGCTGTACACGGCGATCGCGGTGCTGGTCTTCCCGCGTACCCGCGCCTGGTGGCGGTGGCTGCCGGTCGCCGCCGCGGTCCTGATGCCGGTGTGTGTCGCGACCTCGCGGATGTACCGCGGCATGCACCACCCCACGGACATCCTCGGCAGCCTGCTGCTGGCCACCGCCTGGATCGCGGTGACGATCTATTTCGTCCGGCCCAACTGCGACCTCCAGGCCGACCGCAAGGCCGACCGCAAGGCCGGCCGCCAAGCCGGCCGCCAAGCCGGCCGCCAAGCCGGCCGCCAGGCCGAGCGCCAGGCCGAGCGCCAGGCCGACCGCCAGGCCAGGGAGGACTGCGAGCCCGGCACGACCTCGACCTGAGTGTTTGCGTATAGATCCGGTCCGGACTGGCATAGGACCCGTATCCGGACGGGAAGGAGCAATACCTCATGCCCAGTTCGACCACCCGACCCCTCGCCGTCGTCACCGGAGCGTCCAGCGGGATCGGCTTCGAACTTGCCCGGCAGTTCGCCGAGCACGGCTACGACCTGGTGGTCGCGGCCGAGGACGAGGGCATCAACACCACCGCCCAGGAGCTGGCGAGCACGGGCGCGCGCCAGCATCGAAGAAGTCCGGTTGTTCGCTGGTCACTCAGGCACGGCCACCAACAGACGTTGGTCTATCCAGTCCCATTCAGTGGGTCCCCGATGGGACTGGTTCGACCAATGTCTATGGAAGTTGGCGCGGGGTCGACCGGCGGCGGGGGGCCGACCGGCGGCGCGGGGTCGACCGGCGGCGGGGGGTCGACCGGCGGCCGGGGCTCGGCCGCACCGTCCGCGCGGGCACCAGCACGATGGCCGGCGCGAGCATGACCTGGCAGTCCCGCGGTCGTTTCCGTGCGGGGCAGGTCGATGATGATCTCCCATGGTGACAACTTCCGGAAAAGTTGTGGCCTCAGAACGGTGCTGAGGCCACAACGTCCGGAGATTTGTGCGGATCATAGAAGTCATGGCTGACCGGCTGGAGGAGTACCGGCGCAAGCGGGACGCCGACCGGACGCCGGAGCCGGTCCCGCCCGGCCCGGCACCCAGCGGGAACAACGACACGTTCGTCATCCAGCAGCACCACGCGCGGCGACTGCACTGGGACCTGAGGCTGGAACGCGACGGGGTGCTGGTTTCGTGGGCGGTGCCGCGCGGCGTGCCCCGGGAGAAGGGCCGCAACCACCTCGCCGTGCACACCGAGGACCATCCCCTCGAGTACGCGACATTCCACGGTGAGATCCCCGCCGGGGAGTACGGCGGCGGCCGGATGACCATCCACGACCGGGGCACCTACGAGACCGAGAAGTGGCGCGACGACGAGGTCATCGTGACCCTGCACGGCACCCGTACCGACGGGCGGTACGTGCTGTTCCAGACCGGCGGCCGGGACTGGATGATCCGCCGGCTGGACCCGACCGACCCCTCGTGGCAGCCGATGCCCCGCCACCTGCGGCCCATGCAGCCGGTCTCCGTGCAGCCGGTCTCCGTGGCCGACCTGCCGACCGGTGACTGGGGGTACGAGCTGCGCTGGGGCGGCGCCCGCACCCTCGCGTACGTGTCCGAAGGGCGGATCCGGCTGACCGACGGCGACGACCGGGACGTCACCGACGAGTACCCGGATCTGCGCAAGCTGGCCGAGGACCTGGCGCCGGCGGAGTGCGTGCTGGACGGCGAGATCGTGGTCTTCGCCGAGTCGGGACGCATCGGCCCACCCGCGCGGCGGTCGGGTCGCCGCGCGGCACGCGTACCCGTGCAGTATTTGCTTTTCGACGTGCTGTGGCTGGACGGTGTGTCCACCGTGGACCTGCCGTACCGGCAGCGCCGGGAGGTCCTCGACGACCTGGCGCTCGCCGGCCCCAACTGGCAGACGCCGCCGTATTTTCCGCAGACGGCCGAGTTCGCGCTCGAGGCCGCCCGGGCGCAGGGACTCGACGGGGTGGTCGGCAAGCGGCTCGACTCGCCGTACCGGCCGGGGGAGCGTAGCCCGGACTGGGTGACGGTGCGGGCCGAGGCCGAGCCCTTGGCAGCTGAACCCGCGCAGGCTGAGCCCGCGCAGGCTGAGCCCGCGCAGGCTGAGCCCGCGCAGGCTGAGCCCTTGGCGGCGGAGCACGCGGAGGTGGTGGTGGTCGGGTGGCGTCCGGGCGGGTTGCTGCTCGCGACGCCGGACGGCGACGGGACCCTGCGCTACGCCGGCCAGGCCCGCACCCGGGTGCCCGACGAGCTGCTCACTCAGCTACGCCGCGCGGAGCGCAAGACGCCGCCGGTCCCCGACGTCCCCGCGGCCGCCGCCCGGGACGCGCGCTGGGTGACGCCTCGGTTGCGCGGCGCGGTCAGCCACGACGGCCACACTGCCGACGGCAGGCTACGCCGGCCCCGCTGGCTCGGCCCACTTCCGTAGCCTTCCCGTGACCGTGCGGGATCGACACCACCGGCACGGTACCCGAGGGATAGGTTGCGCGACTTGGAGAAGTGACAGATTCGGGCGTCGCGACGCATGGATAGGCGAGACGGGCACGCTCGTCCGGTATCGCCCATCGACCCCGGGAGACCACGCTCATGATCATCAAGGCGCTCGCCGTCAAGACGGCCGTCGTCGCGGCCACCCTCACCACCGCCGGTGGTGTGGCCCTCGCCGCCACTACGGGTGCGCTGCCCGGGTCGCTCGGTAACGAGCGCGTGAGCCCGGCGACCAGCGCGTCGAACCACCCGGCGAAGCCCTCGGTGGCGCCGTCCGACGGCGCGGACAAGGATGGCGCCCAGGGTTCCCCGTCCCCGTCGCTTGTCGGCCTCTGCCACGCCTACGCCGCGGGCAACAAGGCCGAACACGGCAAGGCGCTGCAGAATCCCGCCTTCACCGCGCTGATCCGCAGCGCTGGCGGTGCGGACAAGGTCGAGTCGTTCTGCGCGGCCGTCCTCGCGGCAAAGGCGTCGAAGAGCCCGGACCGATCCGATTCCGAGAACAGTCACGGACCTTCCGCACCTGGGTCGTCGGCACCCAAGCTCCACCCGAGCCGCCCCGCCGACGACCCGAGCGGCGTCCCCACCGACCGCCGATCCGGCAAGCCGAGTGCGAGCACGACGCCGGGACGGTGATCTCCGCCGGGCGGGTGGCTTCCCCTGGCCGCCCGCCCGGTGTGACGTTTTCGGGCCCGTCGACGCTGGGAGATTCGTGGCAGTTGGGACGTCGTACGCCGGAGGAGCTTCGTGACCGAGGTGAACCTCTCGGCCAACCGACCTGTCGATCTCGGTCCGCTGGTGAGTGCCGCTCAAGACGGTGACGAGGAGGCCTTCCGGAGCCTGTACCGGGCTGTCCAGCCGGGCCTGTATCGCTACCTGCGAGCCCTCGTCGGTGACGACGCCGAGGACGTGGCCTCCGAGACGTGGCTGCAGATAGCGCGCGACATCCGCGGCTTTCATGGCAAGGAGGGGTTCCGGGCCTGGGCGGCGACGATCGGACGCAACCGCGCCCTCGACCACCTGCGGCGCAACCGCCGGCGACCGTCGGTGGCCACCCCGGTCGAGGACCTCGCGGAGCTACCCGGCCGCGCCGACACTCCGGAGCACGCGGCCGAGGTGATCTCCACTGAGGCGGCCATCGCGCTGATCCGGACCCTGCCGCGTGACCAGGCGGAGGCCGTACTCCTGCGGGTTGTCGTCGGCCTCGACGCGGAGACCGCAGGCAAGGTACTGGGCAAACGTGCCGGCGCGGTACGCACAGCCGCCTACCGCGGACTGCGCCGGCTCGCCGAACGCCTCGAGCAGCGCCCGGCGGAGGCCCCGTCGCAACGCCCGGCGGAGGCCCCGTCGCAACGCCCGGTGCCTCCGGGCCAGCGAGTCCCCTTGCGTCGGCCCGGCGACGGTATGACGCCAAGGTCCGCTACGACACCGACAGGAACGAGATGAGTACCCAGCACCCCGACCGGTTCGACCGGCAGACCGCCCAGCACCGGCTGGGCGAGGGCCGGCCGGGTCCCGGCCACGCGGCCCCGGCCGGTCATGCCGTGCCGCCGGGCCATGCGGTGCTGCCGGGTCATGCGGTGCCGCCGGGCCATGCGGTGCTGCCGGGTCATGCCGTGCTGTCAGGTCATGCGGTGGCGGCCGATCATCCCGGGTTGGCCGCTCTTCTCGCCGCGGCCACCGCGCCGGGCCTGCCCGGTGAGCTCGCCGGTGAGCAGGCGTGCGTAGCGGCGTTCCGGGCCGCCGCACACGCGCCGTCGCGCCGCCCGCGCCCGGTGACGACAATCAGAAAAGCCCTGCTCAAGGTCCTCACGGTCAAGGCGGCCATCGCGGCACTGGCGACCACGGCGGCAGGTGGCCTCGCGCTGGCCGCAGGCACCGGTACGCTGCCCGACGCCCTGCACGGGGAGGCACTCGGCCCGGCGCCGGCGCACACCTCTCCGGCTCACTCCGTGCCCGCCGCGCCACGCGGAAACCGCTCACCCGGAGCGGTGGGCTCGCCCACAGCGCAGGCGGACGAAGCGGCGCTGGTGGCGCTGTGCCGGGCATACGGCGCCGGCAACAAGGCCGAACGCGGCAAGGCACTGGACAATCCGGCGTTCAGCGTGCTCGTCAGCACCGCCGGTGGCCGGGACCGGGTCGACGCGTACTGCGCCGAACTGCTGTCCCCCGCGCTGGAGCATCCCACCCCGGCCGCAAAGCCGGACAAAGACCAGCGTCCGAGCGAGCGCCCGGCCCATCCGACCGGTAAGCCGAGCACCCGTCCAGGGCGCTAGGGAGCCCGTCCGGGCGGGGCCCCACCCTTCCACCCGCCCGGACGCGAACGTTATCCGCACCGAGTTAGTCGCACCGAATGGCGTCGCGGCAGGACCGGGATCCCTGCCGCGACGCCAACAACCGGGAGCGTTCCATGTCCGTCCAGCCGCCTCGACTCGTCCTTACCCGGTCGGTCTCCGCCGGGCGCGGCATCGTCGTCCTGACCGTGGCAGGTGAGCTGGACCTCGCTACCAAGGACCAGTTGGCGGCCGAGGTGGCCGGCGTCCTGGCCCAACCGGATCTCGCCCGGCTGCTACTGGACTTCGGTCCACTCGCGTTCATCGACTCCAGTGGCATCGCCGCGCTGGTCGCCGCCCGCCGGACCGCGTTGACGCGAGGCGTCCGGTTGACCGTCACCAACTGCGGCGACTTCGCGCAGCGGGTGCTCACGATCACCGGGCTGTACCAGGAACTGACGGAGTGACCCTCCTGGCGAGAGGTCCGCGGGGGCCATTGTGGCATCGCAGGATGGTCGGATTCGGTATCCGTCGGTTGCCGTCCGGGTGCGGTGGGTGAGATCGGCGGAGGGTGCGACGGGGTGCTGGCCAACGACGCCGGCGTCGACGCCGCCAAGTCGTTTGTCGCATCGGCCGGTCTCGCCGCCGATACGGTCCGGGTGGTCGCCTCGGTCGAGAAGCCCCGCACGTTCGCCGACGTGCGCGGTGGTGACGCGTACTTCATCAACAACCAGGGACGCTGCTCCATCGGCTTCCCCGTCGTGGTCGGCTTTGTCAGCGCCGGACACTGCGGCAAGGCCGGTGCGCGGGTGACCAACTCCAGCGGGGCCAGCGAGGGTACCTTCCAGGCGTCGTCGTTCCCCGACAACGACTATTCGTGGGTCAAGACGACGGCCAACTTCAAGCCGGTCGGTGTGGTCAACCACTACGACGGCACGACCGTCGCGGTGAAGGGCTCGCAGGAGGCTGCGGTCGGCGCGTCGATCTGCCGGTCCGGTTCCACAACGGGCTGGCACTGCGGCACCGTTCAGGCCAAGAACTCCACCGTCCGGTACCAGGAGGGCCCGGTGTCCGGCCTGACCCGTACCGATGTCTGCGCCGAGCCGGGCGACTCGGGCGGCTCCTGGATCTCCGGCAACCAGGCGCAGGGCGTCACCTCCGGTGGCTCCGGTGACTGCAAGTCCGGTGGCACCACGTACTTCCAGCCGGTCAACGAGATCCTCAGCACCTACCGCTTGACCCTCGTCACCTCCTAACCCGCACTATTGATCACCGAGGGTTGTGGTGGCTGTAGCCACCACAACCCTCGCTGGTCATGGAGTGGGCTCGGCCGGCAGGCCCCACGGCGCGGCGGGCCCGTTGGCGGTCACGTCGCGCGGGCGCAGGTCCGGCCGGCGCCCCTTGCGACTCACGATCACCGTTTCGCCCCGGCGCAACGGGATGGTCAGCCGGGACCCTCGGGCGCACCGGATCGGCCAGCCCCACCCGTTGCGTACCTCGATCTCGCCGTCGATGCCGTGCTGCAGGACCAGCGGCTCACCGGCCAGGCTGCGTACCCGGACCCAGTCGGTGCGGCCACCGCTGCGCGACGCGTCCACGACGAACGCGCCCTGCGTGCGCAGCCCGGCGATCGACGCGTCCGGCCAGGTCGCCGAGACGGACGGGAAGACCTTGACCACTCCATCGGTACTCTGCACGAGCATGTCCAGCACCGACTGCGCGGCGGCGAGCGGGCTCTCGATAGCGAAGTTCGAGCCCTCGCGGTACATGGTGTTCGGGGTCAGCTGGCAGTTGTCGGCGACGTTGCCGTCGACGAAGAACTTCAGGAACGTGAGTGCCTCTTCCGGCGAGTCCATCACCGAGCACATGGACGAGGCGGCCGCGAAACTGTAGCCGTGCCAGCGCTCACGCATGCTGATCCAGTGGTCGAAGGTGCGCCGCATCAGCTCCCGGTCGGCCGGGCGGTCCCACCGCGCCTCCTGCAGCGGATACAGCCAGAGCAGGTGCGAGAAGTGCCGGTGCGACTCGGCCAGCGGGACGCCGTCGCCGATCAGCACGCCGGCCGCCGGGTCCTGGTGGTAGGGAACCAGCCGGGCCAGCACATCGGTCCACTGTGGAACCCTCGGCTCGTTGATCCGCAGCCGCTTCGCTGACTCGATCAGCGTCCGGCAGGCCCAGCGGATCAGCGACAGGTCATAGGTGGTGTCGGTCGCGTTGGCGTACTCGGGCGATCGGGTCTGCGGCAGGTGCAGTTTGCCGTCCGGCCCGTCCGTGAGGAACTTCAGGTAGTAGTTGAGCGCCTTGGTGAGGGTCGGGTAGATGAGCTCGCGCAGCACCCGGTCGTCGATCGTGTGCTGGTAGCTCATCCACGCCGTGTGCAGGCCCCAGATCAGGTTGCCGGTCTGGTCGTTGCCGTTGCCCGGGCCGGGAATTCCGACCGTACGCGTGCCGCCCGGGCGCAGCCGCCGGTCGCCCGGGTGGGACAGGGCGTATGTTTCGCCGTCCCGGTACGCCGGTGGGACCGACAGCTCCAGATTGGGCGCGTACCGGCGGAAGGTCTCCGTCACCGCGTCCAGCTCGAGGTGGTTGGCGCCGTTGATGAACGGGTACGCCACCTGCACGTTGAGGTTCCACCACACGGCCGTCCAGCTGTTGCCGACCTCCGGGAACCACGGTCCCCACTCGGCGAGGACGGGTGCGTCGGCGCGGGTGGCGCAGGCCATCTTGTAGAGCTGGATCCAGTAGAACCGTTGCAGCCGCTTGTCCGGGACGGATACCAGGCTGCGGGTGTAGAAGCGGTGCCACCAGTTCCGGTGTTGCTGCGTGTCGTTTCGGCCCCCGGCGCTTCGGACCGCCCCGACCGCGTCGGCCGTCGAGGTCGCGGCCGGGAAGCTGTAGGCGACCGTCGCGACGAGCTGCCGCTGCGTGCCCACGCGCCTCTCCTGCCAGGCCGTCGTGTATCCACCCCCGGCCAGCATCGCCTGCTCGCAGTACGAGACTCCGTCCGCCATGCCCGTGGTGGGGGCGGGATTCGGCACGTACTCCGGAGGTTTTCGGATCGTCCTGGTCGTCGCCGAGGGCAGCGGCTGGAATGCCCAACTCGCGCCTTCCTCGCCGGCGCTCGGCGTCATCGTCACGAGCAGGGTCTTGTGGACGAGCGCGGTGAACGCGAGGCTGCCCTGCGTGGTCGTGACCGTCCCGGTCAGCTCCGCGTTCCACAGGTCCAGCTGCCAGTCGACGGCCGTGATCGCCCCGGCCAGGTTGAGCGTCAGGTATCCGATGGGCAGCCGGGCCAGGCCGATGCCGGCCTCCCACTGCACCCGTTGGTCCTGCACCTCACCGTGGCTGAGCATGAACTTCAGCACGTTGCCTTGCGGCGCCTGGGAGGCCGGCGACCGGTAGACCTGCACGCCGAGCAGCCCGTTGCCCAGGAACGGGGCGGTCTGCCAACTGTCCGGCGGGCGCTGCCAGACCATCCGTGCGCCGCGCACGATCCGCTCGATGACGCTGCGGCATTCGGCGCTCGCGGCGCCGGCATCGTTCACGGCGCCGTCGTTCACGGCGCCGTCGTTCACGGCGCCGTCGTTTACGCCGTCGCCGGCTGCCCAGGCGGCTTCGCCGCCGGTCAGGGCGAGCGTCGCGGCGCCGGCGAGAGTGGAGGTGCCACGCAGGAAGGTCCGTCGCGAGAGGTCAGGCATCGGCGAATCATACGATGTATCGACCGCCTTCGTGGTCCCTGTGCGTAGAAGATGCGGGTACGGGAAGGGCATTCATCCCATCACGCTCGCCTGTGTCGGTCGCCGGGCGCCGGTTCGGGAAAGTGTCGGTGGGTCTGGTTAGCCTTCGTACATGCGTTCGGTTGAGTGTCTGGTGGCGGGGTTGGATGCCCTGGCCGGTTGTCCGGGCCGGCGGCGGGCGGGCAGGTCAAGCGGGCCCGGCTGCTGGCCGGGTTGCCGGCGCTGGCGGGCGCGGCGGCGGCGGGGGCGGTGTCGTCCGGGCATGTTGATCAGGTGGTGCGGCTGGCCGAGCGGGTCGGTGTGGCGCACGCCGCGGCGGCGGAGCCGGCGCTGGTCGCGGTCGGGTCGGTGGATGTGCCGCAGCGGCTGCGCAGCGTGTGTGCCCGGGTGCTGGTGCACGTGGACCCGGACGGCGGCCAGCCCGACGCGCAGGTCGACTTCGCGCGGCGGGCGCTCGCCCTGTCGCCGTGTGATGGCATGGTGCTGGTGCGCGGCCAGCTGGACCCGGAGGGCGGCGCCGCGCTGGCCACCGCGCTGGACGCGTTGATGCGACCGCCTGGCTGCGGTGACGCCCGCAGCGCCACCCAGCGGCGCGCGGGCCGGCCGAGGCCAGCCCAGCCGCGACCACGCTGGCCGATCTCGACCAGGCGGTGCCGGCGCAGCTGGAATGGGTCGGCGCCATCGCGGCGATGCCTGCGACGTCCGCTGCGACCTGCACGGGTCAGCCGCAGCCGCGTACCCACTTCCAGCCCACAAACCAGTGCCGGGCGGTGATGCGTAACCGGCAGCCGTCCCGGTCACCTCCGAATCGTGGACGTTGTAGAACCAGGTGCCGGTCGGATCGAAGACGCCCTGGTAGCTGAACTCGACGTGGTGGGCCACGCCGGCTGTGCTGTTGGCGGCGACCGCCCAGCCGGCGTTCCACGGCTCCCGGTTGGCGTGGGTACGCACGTCCATGCGCCCGTCGACCTCACCGGTGTAGACGGCGTTCATCAGGATGCCGCAGCAGTCGTACATCTCGGACGAGGTCCGCGGACGCCCGGGGATTGAGCGCACTGGGACGATGCGCACCGGACCCGCGTGCGCGGTGCACGTCTCGTCGACGGTGACGGTCTGCTCGGCACGCATGCCCACTGGTGCCCGAAGGTGCAACTCGTCGAGGTCCGCGTCATCAGGTCCTGCGTCATCAGATCCTGTGCCGCCGAGATCGCCGAGATCGCCGAGGTGGACGTCGGTGCACACCGTCGCCGGCGGGTCGGCGGCGGCGGGACGGGCGGGCAGCAGTACGGCAGTCGACAGGGGCGCAGTGACCAGGACGGCGAGAAACGTGAGCTGCTTTCGCATGGTGTTGATGTTGCTGCGCAGCGACTCTGGGCGTACCAGAGGAGGTCCTTTGTGGGGTTTTCGCCACTCTCATCTGGCACGACGCATGGTCAAAGACGGCGTGGCGACGCACACATCCATTTCCTTTGCGCGCCCCGGTGGGGGACACGTACTGTATCGATTTAGAGCCGTCTGGATCGATACAGAGGTCTTGACGAATGGAGACGCTGGCCGATCGAGAGCCGGCCGATCGATCGAGATCCCGGTCGATGAGGAGGGGAATTGTGGGGGCCACCCTGCAGACGATCGCCGACGAACTCGGCGTGTCCCGGAGCACGGTGTCGAACGCCTACAGCCGGCCCGACCAGCTCTCCCCGCAGTTGCGGACCCGGATCCTGGAGACGGCCGAGCGGCTGGGCTACCCGGGGCCGCACCCCACGGCGCGTTCGCTGCGCCGGGGCCGGATGGACGCGATTGGTGTGCTGTTCACCGACCGGCTCTCGATGGCGTTCAGTGACCCCTACGCGGTGGCGTACCTGCGCGGCCTGGCCGAGGCGGCTGAGCGCCGCGACACGTCCCTGCTGCTCATCCCGCTGTCCGAGCGCAACGAGGAGGCGACCCTCGGGGCGGTCCGGAATGCGGCGGTCGACGGGTTCTGCGTCTATTGCGTACCGGACGGGCACCGTGCGCTGGAGGTTATCCGGGCCCGGGGCGTGCCCGTGGTAACCGGTGAGGATCCCGGGCCGCTCGGGCTCGGCGCGATGCACGTCGGCATCGACGAGCGCGGCGCCGCGCGCAGCGTGGGCGAGCACGTGGCGCGGCTCGGGCACCGCCGCGTCGGCATCGTCGCGCACTGGGCGGTGGACAAGGCGGATACGGGTCCGGTGGTCGACCTGTCTCCCGAGGACCTGCGCTACTACGTGACCCGGGAGCGGGTTCGCGGCTTCTACGAGTCCTTTGCGGAGGCCGGGGTGCCCTGGGACCAGGTACTCCTGATCAACGCCGCGGACAACACGCGCTCCGACGGCGCCGGGGCGGCCGGGCACGCGCTCGACCGGGCCGACCGCTGCACGGCCATCCTCGCCACATCTGACGTGCTCGCCCTCGGCGTCCTGGACGCCCTGGCCGTGCGCGGACAGCAGCCGGGCCGGGACGTGTCCGTGACCGGCTTCGATGATGTCCCGGAGGCGACCACGGCCAGGCTGACCACCATCCGCCAGCCCAGCGTCGAACGCGGTCGGGTCGTGGGAGAGCTGCTCCTCGACCCTCCGGCGGACCCGGCGGACCGCCACCGGGTCCTGCCCACCTCGCTGGTGGTCCGCGCGACCACGGGGCCGGTGCCGATCCGGTCGGGTCCGTATCCGCTCAACCCCTATCAACCCAACTAGTTCCGATCCAACTCTTGTCCGATCCACTCTTGTCCGATCCAACCCGTGTCCGACCCCGTCGATAGCAACCACTGTCCTAACTGGACAGACGACCAACCAACTGATGTAGGGAGACCAGCATGAACCCGGCAGCCTTCGTGGCCATCCAGATCGTCCAGCGGGAAGCGCACTCCGCTCTGCCCGACGCGCCCGTGGTGGCGCCGCTTGAGACTCGGCCGAACCGGCGCACAAACGCCGCACGGGTGGCGACGGCAGGACTCCTGCGCCGCGCCGCCGACCGGCTCGAAGCACCCGAGGCATCGGCCAACTACGGCTAGCGCACATCTCGTGGACCCTGGGCACGGGGACCGGTTACGACCGGCCCGTGCCCAGGGTTGTCTCAGAGGACGAACGCGTCCGTCCACAGTTGACCGGAGCGGCCGGAAAGCGCGTCGAGCATCGCCACCGCCTGACTGTCCGTCAGCGCCGCGACGAAGTCGATGATCGCCCGCCCGCGGGCCATTGTCTGTACGGTCGGTCTCGCCGGTCCCACCGGCGACATGGCACGCGGTGCCGAGATAGATCGCGGTGCCGAGATGGATCGTGGCGCCGAGATAGATCGTGGCGCCGAGATGGGCTCCGCCGGCCCGGGTAGACCGAGCGCCTCCGGGGTGGCGGCCAGCGCCGCGTACTCCGTCTCGGCCAGCTCGACAAGATCGTGCAGGCGACGGGGGAGCCGTGCGATCTCGTCCGGATCGATCAGCCACTCGTGCAGCGCCTCCACCAGCGTGCCCAGCAGGCGGGCCTGCCCGCGCTGATGCAGTGCCAGGTCGGGACGGGCCAGCACGAACCGGTGGTGGATCATCTTCAGGACCTGTACCTCGTGCCACTGCGCCGGCCGCAGCAGCACGTGACCGGCGCGCACCGGGGCGTCGGGACGCACCTCGATGGCGTCGAGGAACCGCCGGGTCCAGCGCCCCGAGAAGCGCGCCACGCTCTGCTCGGCCTCGACCGAGCCGTCGAAAGGTGCGGCCAGCAGACCGTCGACGAGCTCATGCCGGACATGCTCGACCGCCGCGGCGAACGCCTCCTCGTCGCTGATCCAGCTGTCCTTGCGGTGCAGTTGTCGGCGCAGCGCCTCGACCGACCGGCCCGGCCTGCGGTCGCTGGCGGCGAGGGCGGCGTCCGGCAGGGTCCGCAACTCGGCGGTGTCACGCTGCCAGGCCATCAGCTCGGTCGCCACCGACCCCTGCTGGAGTACGCCGACGCGGTGGAAGTCCTCGACATCGTGGATCGCGTACGCGATGTCGTCGGCGGTGTCCATGACGGACGCTTCCACCGTCTGCTGCCACTCCGAAAGCCGGCCGGCGAACGGCTCCCGGGCCTGGATCAGGTCGGCCAGCTCGGTCACGTACGCGCCGAACTTCGCCGACCCGCTGGCCGGGTCGTCGGCGGGGGCGGCAGCCCCGCGCGGGGGCGTGTCGAAATGCCGCACATGCGGTTGCGGGTAGGTGCGCCGCGTCCATGGGTACTTGAGCATCGCGGCGCGGACGGCCGCGGTCAGGTCCAGGCCGATCGTCTCGCCCCTGATCTCGGTACTCGTGACGATGCGGTAAGACTGCGCGTTGCCCTCGAAGCCGTCGGGCAGGCCGAGGCGATGGCGGGCGAGGGTGTCCAGGACGCGCTCGCCGACGTGCCCGAACGGCGGGTGGCCCAGGTCATGCGCCAGCGCGGCGGCCTCCACCACGTCCGGGTCGCATCCGCCGAACTTGTCCAGCAGGTCCCGGTACCGCTCGTCGCGGGTCAGTCGCTCCGCGATCGCGCGGGCCACCTGGGCCACCTTGAGACTGTGGGTGAGCCGGTTGTGCACGAGCAGGCCGGAACCGCCCGGGCTGATCACCTGGGTGACGCCACCCAGGCGGGAGAAGTACGAGGAGCTGACGATGCGGTCCCGGTCCACCCGGAACGGGTTGCCCGCCAGGTCACCGGGGGCCAGTGCGCTGCCGCGACCGAACATGCGGCGGGCCCGCTGGCTGACCGGTACGTCCATGATCCCGACGATATCCCTTTGCGGTGTCGTCGTTGGGGCGGCGTTTCCGGGCGGGGCATCCAGAGCTGGCACGCCCGGCCCGAGCACGAAAACTCGTCGGTCACCGTGACCGCAACCGGTGTCGACCGGGTCGGGAATACCGGATCGTGACGGGCGACCGCCTCCACGGGCCGTCCTGACGACCTTCGTGACGACCTTCGTGACGACCTTCGTGACGGCATCCTGACGTCACCAGCCGCCCAGCCATCGCTCATGCTCGCGCCGAGCGCGCATGGCGATCCGGCGGGCTCCGCGCGGAGCGCCGCGACGAGCGGGTTCGTAGTAGTCATCGGCCTTCGGGGAAGACGCCGACGGATTTGCGTGCGTGGGTTGCACGGCCTCGGCGACGTCATCGATCTCGGGCGTGTCCGGTGACTGGGTCAAGGTTCGCATCTTCGCCTCCATGGTTGACGTCCCTCATGACGTCAGAATGACACCGCTAGTGGTGTCAGTCAACCGCAGAGCGACGTCAACTTTGGGCGACGCCGACGCCTACCTGTTCGGCGATCTAGGAGAGGTTGGGGTATGGAAGCGCTTCCACGCCCCAACTTCTCCTAGATCGGCGGGCGCAAGGGGATGGACGGGCCGCAGCGGGACGGGCGACCACCGGCGTACCTACGGACGGGTGCGGAGAACGAACGGGGTCCATAGGCTTCAGGGCATGCTGCCCACACCGGTACCCAGCGGGTTCGTTGGCCGGCAGGGGGACCGGCAACGGCTCCGCAACCTGCTCAGCGACGTGTCGGGCGGGCGCGGCGGATCCGTCCTGGTGGAGGGGGAGCCGGGCATCGGCAAGTCCGCCCTGCTCACCGACGCGTTCACCGACGCCGACGCGCTCGGCTGCGAGGTGGCCTGGGCGACGGCCGACGAGCTGAGCCAGCGCCTTCCGCTGCGGGTCCTGCTCGACTGCCTCGGCGTCACCGCGCGCGCGGCCGACACCGACCCCGAGCGGGCCGAGATCGCCGCAGCGCTGCGCGGGCCGCGCGGGGGCGGGCTCATCGGCGACGGCGACCCTGTACGCGCCGCGACCGAACGGCTGCTCGCATTCGTGGAGCGCTGGGCGACCCGGACGCCCCTGGTGCTGGTCATCGACGACCTGCAGTGGGCCGACGACGCGAGCCTGGCCGCCTGGAAACGGCTGGCGGAGACCGTCGAGCAGGTTCCGGTGCTGCTGGCGGCGGCGTACCGGCCGGTGCCGCAGCGCGCGGTCCTCGATCAGGTGCGAAACACCATGCGGGCGCACGCCGGGCTGGTCATCGTCGTGCAGCCGCTGGATGAGGTGGAGGTCACCGAGCTGGTCACGGACCTGGTCGGCGGCCCACCGGACGCCGGCCTGCGCCGGCTGGCCGGCCGCGCCGCCGGAAATCCCCTCTATGTGAGAGAACTCGTCAACGCGGTGCTCCGAGACAACACCCGCCAGAAAGACACGGCCCAGAAAAACACGAGCCGGGGCTGGGATGCCGAGCGGGCGCCGGCCTCGGTCACCGCCGCGATTACCCGGCGGCTCGGGTTCCTGTCGCCGGCGGTGAGCGAGGTACTCCGCACCGGCGCGCTGCTCGGCGGCCAGTTCTCGCCGACTGACGTCGCCGTCGTCCTCGGCCGCCCGGCGGAGGCGATCACGCCGCTGGTTGACGAGGCGGTCACCGCAGGTGTCCTGGTCCGCACCGACCAGCGGCTGACGTTCCGGCATCCGTTGATCAGGCAGGCGCTCTACGACGACATCAACGCCGGGGTACGCGCTGCGCTCCACCGCCACGCCGCCGCCGCGCTGGCCGCGGCCGGCGCGGCCCCGGTCGACGTGGCCGCGCAGCTCGTCGCCGCGCCCGGTCCGCTGGAGGGCTGGACGGCGGACTGGCTCGCGGCCGACGGCGCGGCGCTGACCAACCGGGCGCCGCAGATCGCCGTGGAGCTGCTGCAGCGCGTGCTGGCGTGGCTGCCGGCCACCGACGCGCGCCACGGCCCGCTCGCCGCCACGCTCGCCGCGCTGCTGTTCCGGCTCGGCCAGAACGCCGAAGCCGAGACGTACGCGAAAGCCGCCATCGACTCCGGCGACTCGGACCGGACCGCTCGGATGCGGTGGCTGCTCGCATACCTGCACATGCGCACCGGGCGGTTTCCGGAGGCGATGTCGGGGCTGCGCGAGGCCCTCGACGACGAACGGTTACCCGCCCGGTGGCGAGCCCGACTGCTCGCGCTCGCGGCGATGATGCGGGCCGTGGCGGGTACCGACCTGGACGGTGCCGAGGAGAGCGCGCGAGGGGCGCTCGCGCTCGGTGAGGGCGAAGGCGACCGGTTCGCGATCGGCTGGGCGCTGCAGAGCCTGTCCACCGTGTACGCCGTCCGCCGCGACGAGCCCGGCCGGCTGGCCTGCGTGGACCGGGCTCTGGACGTGCTCGGTGACGACCCGGAGTACACCGACCTGCGGCTGCTGCACCTGGCGAACCGGATGTACTCGCTCACTGTGCTCGATCGGATGGCGGAGGCGGAGACGACGCTCGCCTCGCTGCGGGCACTGGCCGAGCGCTTCGGCGACGCCCGGCTGGCGAGCCTGCACCACCCGGCCGCCACGCTGTACTTCTTCGTCGGCCGCTGGGACGACGCCCTCGTCGAGCTGGCGGGGATCGCCGACGTGCCGGAGGACAGGGCCCTGACGGGGATGGTGCACGGTCTCGCGGCGTTGATCGCGGCGCGGCGGGACGACCGCGCCGCAGCCGCCGCGCACCTATCCGCGGTACGCGACGAGCCGTTGGACACTCCCGGCGCCCGGGCCAACAGCCTGCCTCTCCTCACCGCGCGCGCCGTAGCGGCGGAGCGTGACGGCGACCCGGCCCGCGCACTGGCTGTACTCCTGCCGTTGCTGGACGTCGAGTACGCCCAGTCCGAGCGGCACCTGCTCCTGCCCGAGCTGGTACGGCTGGCGGTGGCCATCGGCGACCTCGACGCGGCCCGGCGTGCGGTCGAGATCTGCGCCGCGATCGCCGAGGCCGCCCCGACCGCAAGCCGGCGGGCCGCCGTGGACCGCTGCCGCGGCATGCTCGACGGCGACCCGGCACCGGTGCTGGCGGCGGCCGAGCACTACCGGGCCGTGGGCCGGGTGCCGGAGCTGGGCAACGCCCTGGAGGACGCCGCGGTGCTGCTCGGTCGCCGTGGCGACCCTGGCGGCGCGCGGACGGCGTTCGTCCAGGCCGTCGAGTGTTACGGGCAGTTGGGCGCCGCCTGGGATCTGCGGCGGACGGATTCCCGGATCCGGCCGTACGGCATCCGGCGCGGTTCCCGCGGCCCCCGCCGGCGCCCCCGCTACGGCTGGGAGGCGCTGTCGCCCACCGAGCGGGTCGTCGCCGATCTGGTCGCCAGCGGGCGGTCCAACCCCGACATCGCCGCCGAGCTTCTGCTGTCCCGGCGTACCGTGCAGTCGCACGTGTCGAACATCCTCGTGAAGCTCAGCGCCCGGTCCCGGGTGGAGATCGCCCGGGAGGCGGTCCGGCACGCCGCCGGCTAGCACCTACTCGGGCAGCACCTACTCCGGCTTGCCCCTACTCCGGTGGCGGCTTCACCGGGTTGAACGCGTCGTCGGGCTGACCGGCGTCGACCGGCTGGAAGACGTACCGGAGAAAGTCCCAACCCGGCTCGTTGTCGGCGCCGCCCGGGTACTGGCCGCCGGCGTCGACGCCGACCACCTGGCGGTTGGCCCCATCCGGGTCCTCGACCAGCGCCCACACCGTCACCGGGTAGGCCAGGGTGTCCTTCGGCGTGAGGCGCCAGCGGGCGTACCAGCCCGGCGAGGCGGGCACGATCTCGACGATGTTCTTCATGGCATCCTCCTGTGCGGCAACGCGGCTCTCCGGTGAGGTATCGGGGCGCTGCCTACCCGCCGGGAGGCGTGGAAACCTGGGCCGCCCGGCCGATCCGCCCCGGCGCGGTGGACCTCATCCCCGAGGAGTGAGGCCCGTTCATCCTCGGATGCGAAATGATCGGCGGAGGTCCGTAGGAGGTTCCCGCCGATGACGACGAAGCCGATCACGATGAGCGTGGTGCGGTGCGAGAAGTGTGGGCGCCGTAACCGGGTGCCTGCGGCGGCCGAGGGTGTGCCACGGTGCGGCAACTGCCACGCCCCGCTGCCGTGGATCACCGACGCCGACGACGAGACCTTCACGGACGTGGCGGAGACTTCTTCGGTACCCGTGCTTGTTGATCTGTGGGCCGCGTGGTGCGGACCGTGCCGGATGGTCTCCCCGGCCCTCGAACAGGTCGCCCGCGACCTCGCCGGCCGCATCAAGCTGGTCAAGGTGGACGTGGACAATGCGCCGCGGCTTGCGGAGCGCTTCTCCGTCCAGGCCGTGCCGACGTTGATGGTGATGGACAGGGGGCGGGTGATCTCCCGCCGGGCCGGCGCGGCGCCCGCCGCAGTGCTTCGCAAGTGGGTGGAGGAGACGCTGGAGAGCACCGCGAAGGCGGCCACGTCGATCGCAGCTGCGACGGGCGCTCCGTCGGGCACGGAATCCGCGCCGCGGGCGGGCGGCTGAGCATGGAGTACGACGAGTTCATGGCCTTTGTCGGCCAGGCGATCGGGGGCGACCGGGATGCCGCGGAGCGGGCGACCCGCGCGACATTCGAGACGCTGGCCGAGCACCTGGGCGCCGACGAGAGCCGCCACCTGGTCACGCAGTTGTCACCGGAACTGGGCGCGTGGCTGTACGCGGTCGGCCCGGCGGAGGGCTTCGACGTCGACGAGTTCGTCCGGCGGGTCGCCGAACGCGAGCAGGCCGACCCGGAAACCGCCACGCGCCATGCCCGCGGGGTGTTTCTGGCGCTCGGGCGGGCCCTCAGCGACCGCGAGTTCGCGCACCTGCGGGCCCGGTTGCCGCGCGACTTCGCCGCGCTCCTGCCGAAGGGTACCTACGCCGGCCCGCCGTCCGCGGACGATATCGTGACCCGGGTGGCGGCGATCCGCAACCGCCGCCACGTCGGCACCGTTCGTTCTGAGACCCCTGATTCCGAGGAGTTGGCGGAGGCCCAGCGTGCCACCGAGGCGGTGCTGGAGACCCTGGCCGAGCGGATCGCTCCCGGCGACGTCGAGGACCTGATCGCCCGGCTGCCCATCCCGATGCACGCCGCGCTGAAGCGTGGCATGGCGCAGGCCGACGACGTGTCGCGCCGGATGCCGGCCGAGGAGTTCGTGGCGCGGGTCGCCCGGCGGGCCGGCATCGACGTCGAACAGGCGCGCGGGTACGCCCACGCGGTGCTCAGCACCCTGCGCGAGCTGGTTCCCGAGGAGTTCTTCGACGTCACCGTCCAGCTGCCGGATGAGTACTGGGTCCGGCTGGAGATCGACTAGCCGGGGAGGGCCGACGCATGCCGGAACCTGCACTGCGCGACCGGCACGAGGCGGGCCGGCTGCTGGCCGCTTTGCTGTCGCGGTACCAGGATCGGCCGGACCTGATCGTCCTGAGCCTGACCCGCGGCGCCATTCCGGTTGCGTACGAGGTGGCGATCTCGCTCGGCGTACCGCTCGCCGAGCACCTGGAGGCGCAGCCGTTGGGGGACCGGACGGTGATCCTGGTCGACGACGGGCTGGCCGCCGACACCGTGCCCGCGGCCGTCGAGGCGCTGCGCCGCCTCGGACCGAGTCGGATCGTCGTGGCCGTGGCCGCCGCGCCGGCGGAGACCTGCCGGTCGTTCGCCGACGTGGCGGACGAGGCGGTCTGGGTGGTGTCCTCGGTGCCGGCCGACTCGTACCTCGACCTGACCGAAGGCTCCGACGACGAACTCCGCGAGCTTCTGCGCGCGGTGCCGCCGCCGAAGAAACCGCAACCGTCCACAAAGGAGCGATCGAGAATGAGCATGACCGGGTACCCGTCGTTCGACACCACCGTGCAGAAGACCAACCGTCTCCTCAAGGAGATCGAGCAGGAGTACGGGTGGCCGCAGGAGCGGCGCGGCCAGTCCTACCACGCGCTGAATGCCGTCCTGCACGCGCTGCGCGACCGGCTGACCGTGGAGGAGTCGGCACAGCTCGCCGCGCAACTGCCCATGCTGGTGCGCGGAATGTACTACGACGGCTGGAACCCGACCCACGTGCCGGAGAAGATGGGCCGCGACGAGTTTCTCAATCGCGTACGCCAGGAGTTCCCGTACGAAGTGGACGGTGGGACCGAACTGCTGGTCCAGACGGTGTTCCAGGCACTCGGGCACCACGTTTCCGAGGGCGAGTGGAACGACATCAAGTCGACCATGCCCCGCGACCTGGCCGCCGTCCTGCCGTAGCGGTCGGTGGGCCGGCTGCTGTCGACGGTGCCGGGTGATCCGGGTCAGCGCGACTGGTCGCGTCGTTCCGTGCCGGGCGGTCGGGAGCCGAGCGGTTCCGTGCCGAGCGGTTCCGTGCCGAGCGGTTCCGTGCCGAGCGGTTCCGTGCCGAGCGGTTCCGTGCCGAGCCGCATGTCCACGGGGTCGATCGCGGGAAGCGCGGTCTCTTCCGAGCCCTCGCCCATCGGGTTGTCCGGGCTGGCACCGAAAGGTGGGTCCTCGTCCAGCGGCGGGTAGAGCAGGACCCTGGGCAGCCCGGTGCGGGGCCGTTCCTGCTCCTGTTCTGCTCTTTGATCACGGTCGAGGTTTCGCTCGCGGCGGGTCGCCTCGGCCGCGCGCCGCAAGCGGTCCGCGTCGATCGGCTCCTGCGGGAGAACGTCGGCGCCGGCCGCGCCGATCGCCTCGGACAGCTCCTCGGCCAGGTTCCATTTCGGCACCGCGATGTCTTCGACGTTCAGCCGGGACCGGGGTGTGGGGTTGCTCATCGTCGCCTCCGCTGCGCGTGTCGGTACCCGCGGCGCTACCCGACCCGCTGCCCTTTATGCCCGTTCCCGGCGATGGAACACCGGGGGCAGGCGGGTGCTACTCGACACGTGATGTCAAGTAGCTGAGGCATCGGCGGATGCCCGAGCAGCAGCCGTTCGGGGAGTTGTACGAGGCGTACCGGCGTGGCTTCGCGGCGCGGGTGGCGGCCGTCGACAACCCGCTGCTCAACGTCGTCCACCTCGAAGGCGCGAGTCACGCGATGGTCGCCGAGCGGCCCGGCGAAGTCGCCGAGCTCATCACGCGGTTCCTACGCCCCTGACTCCCAAGAGCGATCTTGGAAGCAACTTGCGGCTATAGGCGCAATTTGGCACCAAGATCGCGGAGTGGTCGTACCCCGCCGCACCGTCGCGGGTGCTCAGGCTGTCTCGGATCGCCGTGCCGAGTGCGACCGGGTCGCAGACGGCCGCGGTGGACTCTCCGTGCCATGACGCGGAAAAGTCTGCGGACCGATGTACGCAGGGACGCGGTGTGGGCTGCGCAACTCCGCAAGCTCCACATCGACGAGGGTTGACGTGTTGGCGCCAGTCATCCTATGTTTCGCGGGGCTTACGGCTTTTGCTCCCCAGACAACTCCCCACTGCACGCCCTCCGCCGCCCCGTCTGTGCGCTCGACCCGAGGAGGACCGCCTTGAGACCATTTCGCAGGCTCGCCGTCGCCGGGGTGGCGCTCTGCCTGGGCCCCACCCTCGCGCCGCCGGTAGCGCGCGCCGCTACTCCGGCGGCCGCCCTCTCCCAACCGGCCCTCTCCCAAGCCGCCCTTCCCGACGCCGCCTCCGACAAGTACGGCACCGACTGGTCGGTCGGCGTGGTCGAGTCGACGATGAAGCGCTACACCCCTCAGACGCTCGGCAGCTGGGGATACACCCGAGGTCTCTACCTCTATGGGCAGTACCTGGTCTACAAGCGCACCGGCGACAAGCGCTACCTCGACTACATCAAGGCCTGGGTCGACCGCTTCGTCGACGCGAACGGGCACATCAGCAACGGCTTCAACAACCTCGACAGCATGCGGTCGGGCACGCTGCTGCCGATCCTGTACAAGGAGACCGGCGACCCTCGCTACAAGGCGGCCGCCGAGCAGATCCGGCGCCGGCTCGACACGTACCCGAGAACTTCTGACGGCGGCTTCTGGCACGCCACGCCGAGCCGGGACTCGCAGCTGTGGTCCGACGGCGTGTACATGGTGCTGCCGTTCCTGGCCAGCTACGGAGCCGCCTTCGGGGACAGCGAGTACGCCAACGACGAGGTCACCAAGCAGCTCGTGATCTACGCCAACCACCTGCAGGTGGGCAACGGACTCCTGCTGCACGCCTATGACGAGAAGCGGGTCCAGCCCTGGGCTGACAAGGTCACCGGACGCTCGCCGGAGCACTGGTGCCGCGCCATCGGCTGGTACGGGATGGCCACCATCGACGTCCTGGAGATCATCCCGAAGACCCACCCGCGTCGCCAGCAGCTCATCACGATCCTGCGCGACCTGGTGCGGGCGTTCGGGCGCTACCAGGACCCGAAGACCGGCCGCTGGTTCCAGGTCGTCGACAAGGGCAACGTGCCGGAGAACTGGACCGAGACGTCCTGCTCGAGCATGTACACGTTCACCATCGCGCGCGCGGTGCAGCGCGGGTACGTGAGCCCGCTCTACGCGTTGAACGCGGCATACGGCTATCACGGCGTGCTGCAGAAGGTGTCGAACGGTCCCGACGGCTTGACCAATGTGGACGATATCTGCATCGGCACGAACGTGGGGGACCTGGCGTTCTACTTCGCCCGCCCGCGCGCGACGAACGACCTGCACGGCCTCGGCGCATTCCTCATCATGAACGAACAACTGCGCTACGGCTGGCGCCACTAGCCGCGACACCCTCCGGCGCCGATCGTGGACCGGTTCAACGTGGAACCGGTCCACGATCGGCGCGCCGTTATTTTGGGGAGCCGGCTCAGCGGGACCGGCTCAGCGGGACCGGCTCAGCGGGACTGGCCAGCGGGACCGGCTCAGCGGGACTGGTCAGCGGTGATCAACCGCGCGGTCGACGGCCTCCTCCGGCGTGGTCACGTGCGTGGCGCCCTCGACCGGGCGCCCGTCCGGGTCGACGATCCGCCACCCGCCCAACGAGATCACCGGCCGGCCCCGTGCCATGGCCAACGCGACCTCGCTCAGCGTGCCCCAGGAGCCGCCCACCACGATCACCGCGTCGGCGCTGGCGACGATGACGGCGTTGCGGGCCTCGCCCAGGCCGGTGAGGATCGCCGCCGACAGGTCGGGCGAGGCGCCGTCGCGGGTGTCCCCGGGGCGGATGCCGATGACGAGACCGTCCCGATCGCGCACGCCGGCCGCGACCGCTGCCATCACGCCCGTACCACCACCGCAGATCACAACGACCCCGCGCTCGGCGAGCAGTTGCCCGATCCGGTACGCATGGGCCGCATCCTCCTCGGTGCACGACCCGGGCCCGCAGACCGCTACCTGGACAACCACGGCTTCAGCCTGGCACGAAACGCGCGTCGATCTAGGAACAGTCGGGGTGATTCGCGGGCTTTCCTCCCCAACTTCTCCTAGATCGCGGCGGGCCGGCTGTATCAAACCCTGCCCGCGCGGCTCTTGATCTGGTGTGGGGGCAACGCCACTGGGGGAGTTGGGGAACTGAGATGAGCACAGAGTTGGCTGTCGACCTGATCGGTTCGGAGTCGGTCCGCCCGGGGGTGCAGCAGGCCGGTGCCCGCGGAGACGACGAGTACTGGGGGCCGATCTACGGCCCGGCGGGCCCGCGCATCCGCCTCGCGGCCCAGGTGGCCGAGTTCATCAAGCTGGTCGAGCTCGTCGACGCCGCGGCGCCGGGCTTCGGCAACCGGACCGTCTCGCGGTTCGTCGACGACTGCGGCACGCCGCACCCGGGTCGGCGCCCGCCGGGCTGGAAGGGTCCGTGGCCGCCGCACAAGGGCGGGTTCGACCCGGTCGACCTGGTGACGATCGGTGCGCAACTGGCCGCCGCCAGCCGGGAGATCGTGGACGTCGATCTGGCGGGTACCACGCTCAAGGGTGGCCTGGCGCTGATCAACCAGGGAGCCGCACAGCTTCGCGGTTGATGGGGGCACCCGGCGCGCCTGGACCGAGAAGGGGAGCGGCCGCCTCGCCCAGCAGGTCGTGTACTCGGTGAAAGGGCTCACCAAGGGTACCCACACGGTGAAGTTGACCAGCACCAGCGCGTCGGCCTTCCTGGTCACATTCACGGGTACGACCTGGGGTGCTGCCCTCGGTCGACGGGTAGGTCGACAACCAGGCCGGCGTGCAATGGGCGGCGACGGCCCCGCACGCCCCGATCCGCGCCACCGCCGCTCTCGAGGTGCACCGGGGTTACAAGATCACGGTCACCAACAGCAGCTTCATCCACCTCGGCGGCTCCGGACTGACGTACGCAAAGGCACCAACGTCACGATCACCAGGACGACGGTGGTGACCGGCGGCAAGTGGCCGGGGGCCGCGCAGGCCATCATGAAGCAGCGGGACCCCACTAGCGCCGTTACCTGAACCGCCCGTCAGCCGGACCGGTGGCACCAGCTGTAGATGTAGATCGGCCACCACACCGTGCCCTCCGGCCCGTCGTGCCAGGTCACGTGCACGGTGATACTGCCACTCGTCACACCCGCCGGCAGCCGGTGCTCCCCGGTGACCACGGTCGACTCCGCGGGTACGGTCGCCGGCACGTCGTGGACCTCGGTGCCCGCCGGCTCGGCGGTCACCCAGTCGATCGTGGCGGCGATCGGGTACTCATCGGTGATGTCCGCGTACCGTCGGTTGCCGGGTCTCGCCGGTCGCGCTGGCGTTTTCACCGGCGCCCACGCGCAGGGCGGTAGCGGCAGCAGCCGGCCCGCTCAGCAGCGTTGGGAGGAGCAAGCCCGCTGCCACGGCTGCCAGCCGGGTACGGATGCTGGGAACGCGATACTTCACTGTGAAGCCCCTAACCGTGCCACGCCGCCACCGCCATGACCCGCAATCACCACCGTCGTGATTGACGCTAGAAGCACCACCGGCCGCTGGGAAGAGAGCGCTCTCACGAAGTCGCACCGCACGCCGACCGGGCTGCCCTCTTGCGCAAACCCACGGGTACTCACATCAGCCGCAGGTCGAACTCCGCAACAACGGGATAGTGATCGGAGGCGTTTTCCGCCTCCCCGCCCCACACGATCCGGCAGGTGCGCACAAACGGCACGACCGCCTCGGTACCCAGGATGTAGTCCAGCCGCATCCGGGAGAACTCCGCGCCGCCACCGCGCTCGGTCGGTGCCGTGTAGTCCCTGTCGTCGCTGCCTGTGCGGGCCGCGACCGGGCGATCGGGCGGCCGGAACAGATCAACGAACCCGGCGTCGGCCAGCACCGCCACCGCGCGGGTATCGACGGCGCGGCGGTTGTGTGGGGTCAGGATGCCGCGCCGTAGGTGACGCGACCGGTACCGGGGCGGCAACTGTTGTAACCGCTCGCCGTGGTCGGTCCAGGGGTCCAGCGAGTTCAGGTCGCCCATCAGGAGCACCATGCCGCCCGGTGCACGCTCCCGTTTCGTGGCCTCCCGTTTCGTGGCCTCCCGTTTGATGACCGAGGCGAGCCAGCGCGCCTCCCGGAGGCGGCGCCATCCGGAGTACGGGTACAGATGCGTGCTGATCACGCTGAGCGGTCCCCGGTCGGTGTTGACCAGCCCGAGAAAGAGCGCGACCTCGCCGACGTCGCGGCGGCGCTCGTCATCGCTGAGCAACGCGCTCACCAGCGACTCGCTGGCACCGGGCGTGAGCGCCAGAATCGTGTCCGCGACGACCCGGCCGCCCCGGTGCAGGCCGAGCTTGCCGGCGAGGCCGGTCAGGGCGATGAGAAACGGCACCGCGGCGAGGCACAACTGCAGGCCGACGGCGCGGGCATGGCTGAAACCGTCGCCGTAACGGAAGCGCACGAACGCGTCACGCACGAGACACCAGCCGCCGTACCGGCGCAGGGCACGCCAGGCGTGGTCGGCCGACAACTCCTCGTCGCCCATCAGCCTGGTCTCCGGTACCCGGCGAGTACTGCTCACGGTGATCTTCCCTCCGCACGCTGGCTCTGCGGGACGTTAGGGGGTCACCGGCCCGGTGTCGAGTCGAGAGAGCGCGTTCGCTCAGAACACGTCGCGTACCGGAATTAGCTCGATCACCGCGCCCGACGAGTCCAGCAGGCCCTGGGCGGCCGCCCGGCGCGGATCGGCCCGGTACGCGGCGAACGCCGCCTCGCTCGGAAACGACACCACGTGCGCTTCGACCCGGTCGTCCAGACCGCGCAGCCGCCGCTCCAGCTGCCCGCCGTGGGTCGCGAGCAGCGGGAGAACCTGCGTCTCGTACGCGTCGAAGTCGGCGAGGCCACCCTCCGGCAGGCGGGCCAGCATCAGGAACGCGACGGTCACGAGGACGGCAGCAGCACGCCCGGGTTGAGCAGGCCGTCCGGGTCGAGCGCGTCCTTGATCCGGCGCATCGCGTTGACCTCCTGCGCCGATCGCGACAGGCCCAGCCAGGCGACCTTGGCCCGGCCGATGCCGTGCTCGGAGCTGATGCTGCCCCGGTGGGTGGCGACCAGGCGCAGCACCGCGTCGGTCACCGCGGTCGCCTGGTCACCGGTGTCGAGCACGTTGACGTGCAGGTTGCCCTCGTTGACGTGGCCGAAGAGGATCGGGCGGGCGGCCGGGGCCACCGCGGCGATCGCCGCCGGAAGCTCGGCCACCAGCGACGGCAGCTCCCGCAGGGGTACGGACACGTCCAGCTTGACCGGCACGCCGGCCGCGTTGATCGCCTCGGTGTGATTCTCCCGGAACGCCCACAGCCGGGCCCGGCCGGCCGCGTCGGAGGCCACGGTGGCGTCGGCGACCGCGTCGGACTCGGCGAGCAGCCCCAGGATCGCGTCGGTCGGGTCGACGCGGTCCGCGCATTCCAGAACCACATAGGCCGGGTACTGCTCGGAGAACGGCGCGGGCAGCCCGGAGTGGGAGCGGACCAGCGCCAGCCCGTCGGCGTAGAAGATCTCGGCGGCGGACAGCGACGACAACCCGGCTCGGGCGGCCGACAGCAGCGCCAGCGCGGCGTCGGTGTCCGCCAGCGCCACGAGCGCCACCGCCCGCGCCGCCAGCAGCGGGACCAGCCGGACCCGGACGCGCGTAACGACGGCGAGCGTGCCTTCGCTGCCGGCGAGCAGCTGGGTGAGGTCGTATCCGGTGTTGTCCTTGGTCAGGCCGGTGAGGCGGCTGAGCACGCTGCCGTCGGCGAGTACCGCTTCGAGGCCGGTGACCTGGGTGCGCATGCTGCCGTAGCGCAGCACCCGAATGCCGCCGGCGTTGGTGGCGACCAGGCCACCCACGGTGGCCTGCGAGCGGGCGGCGAGGTCGACGCCGAAGTCGAGGCCGGCCGCGCGGGCGTGCTCCTGGAGCTTCTCCAGGGTGACGCCGGCGCCGACCGTCACCTGCGACTCGATCGGATCCACCGGCTCCAACGAACGCAGCCGGGCCAGGCTGATGAGCACCTCGCCGCCGCGCGGGACGCCGCCGCCGACCAGCCCGGTGTTGCCGCCCTGCACGAGCATCGGCGCGCCGGCGACGGAGCAGGTGTGCACCACCGAGGCGACCTCGGCCGTGGACGCCGGGCGCACGACGCAGGACGCCGAGCCGGTGAACCGGCGGGTCCAGTCGGTTTCGTACGGCGCCCGCAGATCCGGCTCGACCAGGACATGGGACGCCCCGACGATCGAGCGCAGATCCTCGAGCAGATCAGTCACGAAAGAACCCGTAGCCGCACCGCCTGGCTCATCTTCTCCAGCTTGGCGAGCACGTCGGCGGGGTAGTCGATGCCGATGTCGGTGAGCAGGTATCCGAACTCGCCGCGCGTGCCCAGCAGCTGGCCCTCGACGTTGACCGAGTGGGCGGCCAGGATGCTGTTGACCTCAGCGAGCACGCCCGGGACGTTGTGGTGCAGCAGCGCGATCCGGTGCGTGCCGGGCTGCTGGGCCAGGCTGAGCGGGGGCAGGTTCACGCTCAACGTGGTGGCGCCCTCTGCCGCGTACCGATGGAGCTTCTCAGCGACGAAGGAGCCGATGTCGGCCTGGGCCTCCTCTGTCGATCCGCCGATGTGCGGGGTGAGGATCACGTTGGGCAGGCCGCGTAGCTCGGAGCGGAACTCGTCGCCGCGCCCCTTGGGCTCGGTCGGGAACACGTCGACGGCCGCGCCGGCGACATGGCCGCTGTCGAGGTGCCGGCGCAGGGCGGCGTGGTCGATCACGAACCCGCGGCTGAGGTTGAGGAACAGGCTGCCCGTGCGCATCCGTTCGAACTGCGCGGCGCCGAAGAACCCGCTGTTGCCGGCCCGCCCGTCGACGTGCAGCGTGACGATGTCGGCGGCTTCGAGCAGCTCGTCGAGGCTGCCGCACCGCTTGGCGTTGCCGAGGGCCAGCCTGTCGGCGGTGTCGTAGAAGACGACCTTCATGCCGAGGTTTTCGGCGAGCACCGAAAGCTGGGTGCCGATGTTGCCGTAGCCGACGATGCCGAGCGTGCGCCCGCGCACCTCATGGCTGCCCTCGGCGGCCTTGTCCCACACGCCGGCGTGCATGGCGGCGTTTTTCTCGGTGAGCCGCCGGGTCAGCGCGATGACCTCGGCCAGCGCCAGCTCCACCACGCTGCGGGTGTTGGAGAACGGCGCGTTGAAGACCGCGACACCGCCCGCCGCCGCGGTGGCCAGGTCGATCTGGTCGGTGCCGATGCAGAACGCGCCGATGGCCAGCAGCTGCGGCGCGCGGGCGAGCACGCCGGCGCTCACCCGCGTCTTGGAGCGGATGCCGAGCAGGTGGACGCCGGCCAGCCGGTCGGCCAGCTCATCCTCGTCGAGGGCCCGGCCGACGGTCTCGACCTGGTAGCCGTCCGTGCTCAGGCGGGTCACCGCGTCGGGGTGGATGCCTTCGAGGAGCAGGGCGCGCAGGGGTTCGTTCGCCATCACCGGTCACACTTCGGAGTCGTCGCGGCAGCGGCAGTGGTCGCGGCAGCGGCAGCGGCGGCAGTGCAGATCACAGCAGCACAGATCACCCGACGAGGATAGTTCAGGGTGGAGAACCACCTGCGCGGTCCGCCGGTGCTTTCACTCGCTGGGAATGATCGCCCATAGCACGAGGTAGATCAGAAACTGCGGCCCGGGCAGCACGCAGGACAGGATGAACAGCAGCCGCACTGTCAGCGGCGACATGCCGTACCGGCGAGCCAGGCCGGCGCAGACGCCGGCGATCCAGCGGTCGTCACGCGGCCGGGTGAGCTTGGCCATCTGGGTTCCTCTCTGTGGGGGTACGCACCTTCGACCGTAGGGGAGCGGTGGCGTTCGCGCCTCCGACCGCGGAGGGAGATCTGGCCGCCGACCACTACGCGATGCCCAGTAGGGGCCGTTTCCTGGCGTTCCTCACCGGCGATGATCGTCAAGGTGCTTCTTGGTGAGGCACGGGCATGGTCAGGGTGGTTGCCTGCCGGCGCGGCCGGGTACGCATGAGACATGGCCACCTCGCCCGTCGTGGACTACGCGCGCGCCCAGCGCGACGCCGTCGTGGCGAACGATCGCGCGGTTCGCCGTGACGACGCGGACGCCGTCCACGACATGCGGGTGGCCATCCGCCGGCTGCGCAGCACGCTGCGGACCTTCCGGCCGCTGTGGGACCGGCGAAAAGCCGATCGGGTACGCGCGGAGTTGAAGTGGCTGGCCGATCGGCTGGGGCCGGTCCGCGACGGCGAGGTGATGCTCGAGCGGCTCATGGAGACGGTACGCGCGGAGCCGCCGGAGCTGGTCGTCGGCCCGGTCGCGCGGCGCATCCGTCATCGCCTGTCCAACGAGCGCGGCCAGGCCCGCGAGCGGCTGCTGGAAGCGCTGGACAGCCGCCGGTACCGGGCGCTGCTCGTCGCGCTGAACGCCCTCGTCGATGCGCCGGCCAACGGCGTGAAGGCGTCGAAGCTGCGCCGGCGGGCCGCGCGGTCGGTGCGCCGGGCAGATGCCGCACTGGACAGCGCGCTGGCCGACGGGCGCAACGGCGGAAGAAATGGCGGAAGAAATGGCGGGCGCAACGACGCGGCGTTGCACGAGGCGCGCAAGGACTACAAACGCGCCCGGTACGCGGCCGAGGCCCTGGCGCCGGTGGCGGGCAAGCCGGCCAAGCGGCTGGCGAAGCGGCTGGCCGGGCTGCAGGACGTTCTCGGCACCCATCAGGACACGGTCGTGACCGCCGACCTGCTGCGCTCGTACGGCATCCGGGCGGACAGCGACGGGGACAGCGCGTTCACGTACGGGCTGCTGCACGCGCGCCAGCACGAGGCGGGGGAGCGCGCGCTGCGCGAGCTGCCCACGGCGGTCCGCGCCTCGCGACGGCGCAAGGTGCGCCGCTGGCTACCCCGCTGACAGGGCTGGACCGGCGGATCCGTCCCAACCCAGGCCGACGCTGGCCTACCTACCCGTGTTCTGAGGCGCGGAACTCAGGTAGGTAGGCCAATGTCCGCGCCTGCAGGTCTCGACAGCCGTCTATGCCTTCTGCCAGGGTAGAGATCGGATGTATGGCCTTCCGGAAGGACTCCCGATGACGGTCTCGATCCGCCATCCCATGACCATGCCGCGGCTGGCGGGGCGTGCGGTCGCTGTGTCGCTCGGCGCGCTCGTCGCCGCCACCTCGTTCAATGCGCTCGCGGCGGCACCGGCCCACGCCGGGACCGCCGAGCCGGCACAGTCGGACACGGCCGGCTGGACCGTGACGGCGCCGTCCGAGGGGTCGGGCCTTTCGGCCGCCGGGCCGTCCGGGCCGCGAGCCGTGCTGCACCACGACCGCGCGGCCGGGACGGTCACGCTGGCGGTCGAGCGCGCCGGACGGGCGGTCCTCCAGCCGGCCCCGGTCGGCATCGTCACCGAGCAGGTCGACCTGTCCACCGGCCTGCGGGCCCTGGGCCGGCGGGACCGGGTGGTCGTGGAGCGCTACGACACGACGGTCGGCAAGCGGCGGCAGCGTACGGCCATCTTCCAGGAGGCGCGGTTCTCGTTCGCGGGCGCTGGCGGCTCCCGCCTCGACCTGATCGTGCGGGTCGCCCGGGACGGAGTGGCCTACCGGTACGCGCTGCCGGACAACCGCGGCGCCGTGCTGCGGGAAGCGTCGGCGTTCACCCTGCCAGCCGCGAGCCCGGCGTGGCTGGCGCCGTTCAGCGTCTACTACGAGAACCCGTTCGCGCAGACCACGTCGGACGGCGCGGCGGCAGGCGAGTACATGCACCCGGCGCTGTTCGAGACGCCCGGCGGGTACGCGCTGCTGACCGAGTCCGATGTGGACGGCCGTTACTCGGGTGCCCGCCTCACCCACGACGCCGGAAGCAACACGTACCGCGTGAAGCTGGCCGACGACAAGGTGCTCGTCGACGGCCCGCTGACCACTCCCTGGCGGACCGCGATCGTGGGCGACCTCGACACCGTCGCCGCCTCGACCCTCGTCGACGACCTGGCGCCCAGGTCGAAGGTCGGGGACACCGGTTGGATCCAGCCGGGCAAGGCGTTCTGGAGCTGGCTGGCCGGCGGGCGCGACGCCGGGCAGAGCCTGAAGATCCAGAAGGGCTACGTCGACTTCGCCGCCGCGCACGGCTGGCCGTACGTGGTGGTCGACGCCGGCTGGAACCGCGACCCCAACTGGGATCCCGATCCGACGTGGGAGCAGACGAGCTGGCTGCCGGAGCTGGTCCGCTACGGCAGGGCCCGCAACGTCAAGATCATGACATGGATCCACTTCGAGGACCTGGACACCGCCGAGGAGCGGGCCCGCCGGCTGCCGCTGTTCGAGAAGTGGGGCATCGTCGGACTGAAGATCGACTTCATGGACTCGGATGCGCAGGAGCGCTACCGCTGGTATGACCAGATCCTCCCGGAGACGGCCGCCTATCACCTGATGATCAACTTCCACGGATCGACGATCCCGCACGGCATCCACCGCACGTGGCCGCACGTGGTGACGATGGAAGGCGTCTGGGGCGCCGAGCACAGCCGCGACCTCGCCAGCACACACCTCACCGCGCTGCCCTTCACCCGCAACGTGGTCGGGTCGATGGACTACACGCCGATGGCGTGGCACCGGCCCAACCGGCCCACGTCCGACGCGCACGAGCTGGCACTGTCGGTGGTGTTCGAGTCGGGTCTGCAGAACTTCGCCGGTCGCATCGACGGGTACGACGCGCGGCCGGAGGCGGAGCGCTTCCTCGACCAGGTGCCGACGGTGTGGGACGACACCCGGCTGCTGGCCGGCCGGCCAGCCGACAGTGCGGTGTTCGCCCGGCGCAGCGGTGACCGCTGGTTCATCGGTGGTGGGTTCGCCGGTGCCGCCCGCACCGCGCAGGTGCCGTTGGCGCTTCCCGCGGGACGCTGGCTGGTGGACCTCGTCCGCGACGGCGCGACCGGCCTGGTGCGGGAGCCGCGGGTTGCCACGGCCGGCGACACCCTCGCCGTCGACGTGGTCGCCAACGGTGGGTTCGCCGCGATCGCCTGCCGGTGGCACCCGGGGATCACCACATGCGACAAGCCGGTTTCCCGGGTACCGGCGACGACGGTCACGCTCGCCCCGGCGCAGACCGACGCGACGCCGGGCAGCTCGTTCACGGTCAGCGGACAGTTCACTGTGGACGATCGGCGCACGGTCACCGGCGTGACGCTCGCGCCGCGCGTGCCGGCCGGCTGGACGGTGCAGGGCCGGCCGGTCCGCGCCGAGCGGCTGCGGCCCGGCCAGGCGCTCAAGGGCACCTGGACGATCACCGCGCCGGCGGCGAGCCCCACCTTCGGATACCTCGACGTCCCGGTGGTGGCCCGGTTCCGGGCCGAGCGCCGGGCGTGGGAAGACGAGCAGACCACGCAGGTGCACAGTTGGAAACCGCTCGAGTCCGGTTGGGCGTACCTGAGCGATCGTGCTTTTGTCACCGAGACCAACGGGCTCGGTGCGGTCGAGCGGGACACCACGAACGGTGGGGCGGCCGCCGGTGACGGCCGCGGAATCGCGTTCCTGCGCGCCACCTACGGCAAGGGGTTGGGCATGTTCGCGCCGGGCGAGGTCACGTTCGCCCTCGACGGCAGGTGCACCCAGTTCACCGCGGACGTGGGCGTCGACGACGAGGCACGCCTCGACGTGGCCCGCACGAGGCTCGGCGGGACCGTCGGGTTCGTCGTCGCGGGCGACGGCGCCACGCTCACCGACACCGGCGTGCTGACCGTGCGCAGCCCGGTCCGGACGGTCACCGCCGACGTCACCGGTGTCAAGACACTCACACTGCGTGTGACGGACGGCGGTGACGGCACGCAGAACGACCGTGCCTCCTGGGCCGACGCCCGGGTGCGCTGCTCATCCTGATATCGCGTGCGGCCAATGCCCCGGGCTTGCGCCGGTCGACCAGCATGGGCGGCATGCGCGCCTCACGAACTCTGCCGGACGGATATGTGGCCGCCGGTGGCGTCACGCTCGCCAACAACCGGCGGCTCATGATACTGCTCAACGTGATCGGTGTGCCGTGGATGGCGGTGTGCGCCGTGTTCTTCGCGGTGCTCGCCGGTGCCATCCGGCCACAGGGACTGACGCTGCAGCTGGACTCGGCGACGCCGGCGGGATTGTTCGGCGGGCTGATCGGCGGGCTCGTCCTGCTGGCCAGCGTGCTCGTGCTCCACGAGGCGGCGCACGGCCTGTTCTTCTGGCTGTTCACGCGGGCCCGGCCGGTGTTCGGGTTCAAGGGCTGGTACGCGTACGCGGCCGCCCCGGGCTGGCATCTGAGCCGCGGGCGGTTCCTCGCGGTCCTGCTGGCGCCGTTCGTGGCGCTTCCGGTCGTGGGGCTGCCGCTGGTCGCGTTCGGCCCGCCGGTGGTGGTGATCTTCACGCTGCTGGCGCTGATCGTAAACGCCACGAGCGCGATCGGCGACCTGTACATGTGCGTGCGGCTGCTGCGACTGCCCCGCGCGGCCGTCGTGGAGGACCGGCATGATGGCATCACGTGGTACCTGGCTGCCGTGCCGCACCCGCACCCGGTGCCATGAACGCGACGACCGAAAACCGCCAGCACCCGCGTCGCCCGCCGGGCAGGGTTGGCACATGACAACCTTTCAGATCCACGCCATCCCGGATGCCACGCTCGACCGCCTCCGGGGCAGCGGCACCGATGCCTCCGGCAACCCGGTCGAGCACCTCACCGCCACCGGCGGCGAGCCGCTGCGCTGCTGCCAGCGCGACGCCGACCCGGGCGAGGAGCTGATCCTCTTCGGGTACGAGCCGCCGCTGCCGCCCAGCCCGTACCGCGAGGTCGGGGCGGTCTTCGCGCACGCGAAACCGTGCGGCGGCCCGGCCGGCACCGACCGGTACCCGCCGGCGTGGCGCGGGCGGTCCCAGGTGCTGCGGGCGTACGACCGTCGCGGGTGGATCTGTGATGCGAAGGTGCACGACGGCTCCGACCCGGAGACGGTGATCGAGCAGCTGCTGGCCGACCCCGAGGTGGTGCAGGTCCACAGCCGCAACGTCGCGTACGGCTGCTACATGTTCACCGTGACTCACTCCGCGTAGAGCTCGAAGTGGGTGGCCCGCGGCGCCTTGTCGAGCAGGAAGTCGTCGTCGAAGTCGTAGTACTTCGCCACCGTCACGTCGTCGCCGGCGAACGCCGCCACGGCCTCCTCGGACTCCCAGAAGGTCAGCATGAGAAACCGCGCCACGCTGCCGGACTCCTCGCGCAGCACATACGCGCCGCGGTTGCCGGGAGTCGAGCGGTAGTCCGGCAGCGCCACCTCGCGCATCAGCCGCAGGTACTCCGCCGACCGGTCAAGCGGCGTCTCGCCCTGCCAGATTCGTGCGATCATGCTCAGCTCCTCTGCTTCGTGATCCTCGGACAGTCGTGATCCTCGGACAGTCGTGATCCTCGGACAGTCACGGCCTGAACCGTCAGCGTGCCCTCAGCGCGGAGTGGGTTGCCAGACGGGCGCGCTAGGTATCGACCACAGCACGTGGGGCGTCACCGCGCTGTCCACGGTGCTGCCGTTGCGCGACGTGGCGGTGCTGGTCACCGACGGCGGCCTGCCCGGCGAGGCGCGGGGTGTGATGCGCGCTCGGGTCCGGGAGCTGGTCCTGACCCCCGTCGGAGTCTGACCCGCTAGGCGCGCATCACGGTGGCGATCGGGATGCGCGCCGCGCGCAGTGCCGGGATGAGCCCGCCCAGCACGCCGGCGACCAGCCCGGCGATCACCCCGGCCACGCCGGCCTGCCACGGAAACCCGATGTCGTGCAGGAACGGCGCCCGCCCGGCGAGCACGGCCGCGACCACCTTCAGCGCCAGGGCCGCCACGCCCACGGCCGCGGCCGCGGTGAGCAGGCCTGTCAGCAGCGTCTCCGCGAGCACGATGCCGGCCAGCAGCGACCTCGGGGTGCCGACGGCGCGGCGCAGCGCGAACTCCTCGATCCGCTCGCCGACGGTGGCCAGCCCCACGTTGAGGATGCCGGCGACGCCGATGAGCAGGACCAGCGCCGCCATCCCGAGGAAGATCCACCGCATGAGCGCCAGCTGGGACGCCACCCGCTTGCGGGACTCGACGGGGCTGGCCTGGATCTGTTGGGCGGGTGTCCCGGCGGCGACCAGGCGGGCACGCAGCGTCTGCACCAGGTCGGCCGCGGTCGGCGCCAGCAGCACCTGCAATCCGGGGCCGTAGCGATTGTCGTTCAGGCCGGTCTGCGGGATCCAGCTGAGCAGCTCGTCGGCGCGGACGTAGGCGGTCGGGGAGCCGGAACCGTCGTCGACCACCCCGATGATCCGCGGGGTCGGGTTGGCGGTGGCCCCCTCGACGCGCATCTCTGCTGGTACCCGATAGCGGTTGAAGCCTTTGGCCGCCGCGCGGTTGAGCACCAGCCGCGGGGACATCGCCGGTCCCGCGTTGAAGTCCAGCCACTGCCCGGACTCCGGCCGGAAGGGCCGGAACTGCCGGATGTCGCCGGTCATCGCGACCAGTTGCAGCTCGATGGCCTTGCCCTGCGGGGCCGCGTCGGGGGCACTGCCGGGGCTGTCGCCGCAGGGGCCGTATTGGCAGACCATGCCATAGGACCTGCCGTTGTCGTCGAACGACCCGCCGCCGGGGTTGACCGGGCTGACGCGCGGCTCCCCGATGATGGCGCGCGTGGTCGTGACGGCCACCGCATCGGTCCGGCCGCGCAGGGTGTCGAGGGTGACCGGGACGGTGTTCCCGGCCGGCGGCAGGTACATCTGCAGGGTGCCGTCCTTGCCGCCGGTCAGCTCCACGTCGGCGAGGATGGTGCGCTGGGTGATCTCGGCGCCCGCCTGCACGACCACGACGGCCAGGACGCCGAGGAAGAGGCTGACCATGGACAGGAACGTGCGCAGCTTACGGGCGCGGATGCCCTGACCGCCGATGATCAACGATGAGCGCAGCCGTCCGGACAGGCCGATCATGCGGCCACCCGCTCGGTCGCCGGGGTGAGGACGCCATCGGTGAGGCGAAGGACGCGCTGCATCCGGTCGGCGTGGTCGCGGTCGTGGGTGACCAGGATCAGGCCGCAGCCGCGGTCGGTGGCGGCGTGCAGGGCGGAGATGACGAGGTTGCCGGTCTCGGTGTCGAGGGCGCCGGTGGGCTCGTCGGCCAGGAGCAGCCGCGGCTCGCGTACGAGCGCGCGGGCGATCGCGACCCGCTGCTGCTCACCGCCAGAGAGCTTCGGCGGCTTCTGCTTGGCCAGGTGCGCGATGCCGACCTTGTCCAGTGCGGCCATGACCTTGGCACGGCGCTTGCGGCGCGGCAGCCACCCTTGGCCGTTGACCAGGGCCATCGCCACGTTCTGCGTCGCGGTGAGGTGCTTGAGCAGGAAGAAGCGCTGGAACACGAAGCCGAACTCGGCGCTGCGCAGGGCGGCGGCCCGGCGCTCGGGCAGGCGGGTGATGTCCCGGCCGCCCAACAGGTACTGCCCACCGTCGGGCCGGTCGAACAGGCCGATCAGGCTGAGCAGGGTGCTCTTGCCGGAGCCCGAGCGGCCGAGGATCGCGACGCTCTCACCACGGTGGACGGTCAGGTCCACTCCGGACAGAATCGTACGCGGCTGCTCCTGGCCCTTGAGTGTCTTGGTCACCGCGGTGAGCCGGATGAGGGGCGTCATCGGCAGGGAGGTCATCGGCAGGGACGTCATCACTGTCCCGGGGTGGTGCCGGGCGGGCCGTCGCCGTCGGACTTGCCGGGCGGCAGGTTCGGCCCGGGCACGGCCACGGTCTCGCCCCCGGTCAGGCCCGACTTGATCTCCACGACCTTGCCGTCGCTCAGGCCGAGCACCACGTCCCGCGTCTCGCGGGTCTTGTCCGGCCGCACGATGTCGACCTTGCCTTTGCCCTGGCTGCCGGCGACCGCCTCGACCGGCAGGACGAGCGCGTTGGCCACCTTCTCGGTCACCACCTCGAGGGCCGCGGCGGCACCGTTGATCAGCTTCACGTCGGCCGGTGCGGTGCACACCAGGCGCAGGCCGGTCGGCTCGGACGCCTGGTTGCCGCCGTTGCGCCCCGGCGCCGACGGCCCGCCGCCCGGCGGTGGACCGGGATCCTTGCCCGGCGGCGGGGTGGGCTGCGTCGCGACGGGTGGATCCGGGATGGTGCCGGGCGGCAGGGCGGCGATCGTGCCGAGCACCGTGCAGCCGAACGGGCCGGGGCCATTCTTGATCTGCGCCTGGACGGACCCGGCCGAGTCGGAGATCCGGTATGCCTGGGCGCCGTCGATGTCGGCGACGATGCCGTAGCCCGCCAGGCGCGCCGACACGATCGGCATTCCGGCGGTCACGGTGGCCTTGTCGTCGACCAGCCGGCCGGAGAAGATCGCGCCGGCCGGAATCTCCACGTGGTTGGCCTTGCCGCCGGCCCAGACGCTGGCCACCCTGGTCGGCTTCGTCGGAGTTGTCTGCGAAGCCTTGACGTCGAGGTAGCGCACCTGCCCGGCGACCGGCGCCACCAGCCCGAACACCGGGCTCATGGTGACCTTGCCGGTCAGGCTCACCTTGTTGGCCAGGTCCTGCCGGGTCGGCTTGGCGGTCGTCATGGTCGTGTCGCGTGGCGCCAGCTCCGGGTTGCCGGACTTCGCCCCGGCCCCGCTACACGCGGTCAGCGTTATCGCGACCAGGGTGAGCACACCAAAACCGAGCACACATTTTCGCACCGGTGACCCCCGTCACTTCCCGATTTCCGCCGAACCACTAGACGCGCTGGGGACCGCAGAAGGTTGCCGTCCCGGCGGCGGCCGAGCCTGAACACTAGGGGGTGGCGTCAATCCTCCGAATCGGGGGTTCCTCGGTGACATTCGGTGTCCGCGCAACCGCTTTAGAGTTGCCCGCGTGATGGGTACCGCGCCGCGCCGCTACGGCGCGGTCGACGTGCACTACCCCGTCGAGGGCGGTGCGGACGCCGCGCTCGTGGTCGCCACGGACGACCGCTTCGCCACGCTCGTCGCCGAGCGGGTGTCCCACCTGCCGGCGGTCGAGCCGTACCGGCCGGGCAGCTTCTTCGCCCGCGAGCTACCCGCGCTGCGGGCCGTGCTCGACGGCGCCGGCCCACACGACCTGCTGATCGTCGACGGGTACGTGGACCTCGACCCACAGGGCCGGCCCGGCCTGGGCGCCCACGTGCACGCCGAGTTCGGCGTCCCGGTGGTCGGCGTCGCCAAGAGCGCCTTCCGCGGCGCCACGCACGCCGTAGCCGTACGCCGCGGTGGCGCGACCCGCCCGCTCTACGTCACCGCCGCGGGCCTGGCGGTCGCCGACGCCGCCCGGATGGTGGCCGACATGGCGGGGCGGTACCGCATCCCGGACGCGCTGCGCCGCGTCGACGCGCTCGCCCGCGGGCGGGGGTATGGCGACGCGGCTGGTATGGCGTCGCCGCTTGACCTCTCGACCTCTTGACCTCTTGACCTGGAGCGCGCTCCAGCTTCTAGCGTTGGTTGCGAGCGGCCGAGGAGAAGGGGAGTCTCATGCGGACAGTCGAGTTGGGACGCACCGGCGAGCAGGTCAGCCAGCTCGCGCTCGGGTGCATGCTCATGGGCACGGCCACCGACGAGGCGACCGCCGTGTCGATGCTCGACCGGTACGTCGACGCCGGTGGCACGTTCCTGGACACGGCCAACTGCTACATGTGGTGGCACCGGCAGGGGAGCCTGGGCGGTGAGAGCGAGGAACTGCTCGGACGGTGGCTCGCGCGCACCGGCCGGCGTGACGACGTGTTCCTGGCCACCAAGGGTGCCGGCATGGTGTGGGACCAGGACGACGTGTGGAGCGGCGACGGGCGGCCGGACTGGGACCGGGTCCGGTTCGAGGGGGCGGGGGCGCGGACGCTGCGGACCGCGATCGACGCGAGCCTGCGCCGTCTGGGGACCGACCACGTCGACCTGTACTACGTGCACGTCGACGATCGGGCCACGCCGCTGGAGGAGACGCTGGAGGCGTTGGCCGGCATCGTGGCGGCGGGAAAGGCGCGCTACATCGGCTGGTCCAACGTGCGTACCTGGCGGCTGGAGCGCATCCGGCAGCTCTGCGCCCGGGACGGCTGGCCGGCACCGGTGGCGCTTCAGCAGCAGCACTCGTACCTGCGGCCCACGGCCGGTCTGGACGCCGCCTCCATCGTCGGCGCCGAGCAGCTGGACTACCTGCGTACCCATGAAGATCTTTCCCTGGTCGCCTACTCGCCGATCCTGCGCGGGATCTACGACGACCCGGCCAAGCGGCAGGGGCACCGGATGATGGCGTCGTACGCCGGCCCGGACGCCGACGCGCGGCTCGCGGTGCTGACCGAGGTCGCCGCCGAGGTGGGGGCGACCCCGAACCAGCTGGTACTCGCGTGGCTGCTGCACCAGACGTCGCCGGCGGTCGTGCCGTTGATCGGTCCCCGGACGCTGGAGCAGTACGAGGCGGCGCTGCCCGCGCTCGACGTCAAGCTGACCGTGGAGCAGGTGGACCGCCTGGACCGTGCGGAGCCGGCGTGACGCAGCCGGAGAAAGACCCGGACGTGGCGTTGGTGCTGCGCTCATACGCGGAGACGATCATGGCGGTGGGATGATGGCGCCGTGAGAGACGTGACGATCCGCGACGACGTGATCCGCCTGGGCCAGTTCCTGAAGCTGGCCGGGGTGCTGGACACCGGCGGGGAGATGAAGTCGCGCATCGCCGAGGGCGAGGTGCAGGTCAACGGCGAGGTGGAGACCCGGCGCGGTCGCCAGCTGCGGCGTGGCGACATCGTCACCGTGGACGGCGACCAGATCCGGGTCGGCTAGCGGTTCTCCGTCGAACCCCCGAAATGGTACGGATGTAGCAAGTCGCCCGGCTCGCCGAGCATGGGTGCGACACGCCGGACAACGTGGCTACGCTGGCTGGCCATGAGCGGTTACCGGCGGGTCGCGGTCCTGGTTGGCGGGCTGCTGGCCGGCGTCGCCCTGGTCGCGCCGCCGGCCGCCGCGGCGCCGCGGGCCGCCGCGGAGCCGTCGGCCGCCGCGGAGCCGTCGGCACCGGTCCGGCGCCCGCCGTTCCTCGCATGCCCGGTGACCGCGGCTCCATCGCCGCTGCCGCAGCCCCGACCGGCGCCCTCGCGCGACCTGCCGCGCGCGGTCGTCGGCGGCGAAGGACTGGCGACGGCGGGCCTCACCCTGCCTCGCGGCGTCGCGCCGCCGCCGGCGGCCACCCTGACCGCCCGCTCGTGGCTGGTTGCCGATCTAGACACCGGCGCGGTGCTCGGCGCGTGCGGGCCGCACGAGCCCGGTGCGCCGGCCAGCGTGCAGAAGCTACTGCTGGCCGCGACGGTGCTGCCCAAGCTGGACCCGGCACAGCAGGTCGAGATCACCCGGGAGGACCTGAACTTCGAGCGGGGCAGCTCCGCCGTCGGCCTGCTGGAGGGCGGGCACTACAGCGTCGAGACCCTCTGGCTCGGGTTGTTTCTCAACTCGGGTAACGACGCCGCCAACGTGCTCGCCCGGCTGGGCGGCGGCCCGGCCGGGGTGCCCGGGACGATCGAGGCGATGAACGCCGAGGCGCGCCGCATCGGGGCGAAGGACACCCACGCCGTCACCCCGTCCGGCCTCGACGGTCCCGGCCAGGCCACCACGGCGTACGACCTGGCGCTCATCGCGCGCGCCTGCTTCGCCCGGGAGGATTTCCGGCGCTACGACAGCACGCAACGCGCCCAGATACCCCCGCAGCCGCCGAAGGACCCGCGCGGCTACCAGATCCAGAACGACAACCAGCTCCTGTTCGCGTACCCGGGCGCCATCGGCGGCAAGGCCGGCTTCACCGACGTCGCCCGGCACACCTACGTCGGTGCGGCCGAGCGCAACGGACGCCGGCTGGTCGTCACGCTGATGGGTGCCGAGACCCGGCCGGCGCGCGGCTGGCAACAGGGCGCGACGCTGCTCGACTGGGGCTTCTCGGTGCCCGCCGGCGCCACCGTCGGCCGGCTGGTCGCGCCCGGCGAGACCCAGCGGGCACCCGCCACGCCGACGGGGACGGGCATCGCGGCGCCGGGCGGGCCGCTGCGCCAGGCCATGCGCCGCGGGTGGCCATCCACCGCCCTCGTCCTGGTGGGTGGCGTCTCCGCCGGCGCGCTCAGCGTGCCGGTGCTGTTGCTTCTTGCCGGCCGGCGTCGGCGAGCGGTGCGATCAGCGAGAAGGGGTCGCCGGAGGGCCTAGCGCCAGCCCCACCGCCGGCGACGCGGCTTGCGGCCGGTCAGCTGCTGCACGGTGTCCGTGGACCTGCGCAGGAACCGGGTGCTACGGGACGGGCCGCGCCGGGACTCCACCGCGTCGCTGATCCGCCGGGCACCCGCTGCCGCCAGCGGCACGGCAATCGCCACGAGCAGCCAACGCCACACCATCTTCGCCAACATGATCTTCTCGCCTTCCTCCGCGGTCGGGGGGTCGGTTCGGTGATACCCGCGACCGGGGTGCGGTATGCGCCGCCCGGCGGACGGGCCGGGAAGGGCGCGATAGAAGGGCGGAAAGCGGGTAGTAGGCAACGCCGTCGTTGGCTGTACGCGTTGATCTGGAGTTCGTCATGTCACTGCGAGGGCCCGTGTTGCGGCGGGTCGGTCTCGATCGCAATCCGCTGCGCCGGACGGTTGACCGGGTGGAATGGTGGCTCACCTTCACGCTGGTGCTGGCCTTCGCGGCCGTGGCACCCGCCACCACCTGGCGGGTCGGTCGGGCGGCGTACGCCGGCGGCGTGCATACCGAGCAGGTTCAGCGGGGTCAGCGGGTACTCGTCGCGGCCGTCCTGCTGGTCGACGCCGACGAGTACGGCGCGGATGACACGACGCCCAGGGAGTACATGCTCGGCAAGGTGCCGGCCGCGACGACGCGGATCCGGGCGCCGGCCAGTTGGACGACCCCGGACGGTCGCGTGCGCAGCGGCCTGGTGCCGGTCCCCGCACACAGCCCCGCGGGTGCCACCGTGCCGGTCTGGATCCGCCGCGACGGCTCTGCCACCGGCCCGCCACAGATGCGTGGGCAGACCGTATCCAACGCGGTGGGTGCCGGCATCCTCGTGGCGCTGGGCTCGCTGTGGCTCGCGGTCTCCGCCCGGCTGTTGCTGCGGTACATGGCGAACCGGCGCCGGCTGGCCGCATGGCAGGCCGACTGGCTGTTCTACGAGCCGCGCTGGAGCGGCCGCTCGTAGCCGGCGACCCGCAGCCGCCGGGCGGCGAACGGGCCGGTGCTGACCGCACCGACAAGATCAGGCTCGGGTACCCGGCGCCGGTCGTCGGGTCGCTGCAACAGCGTTAGCGGCCGCGGCCGGACCACCGCCGGTCAGCCGCCGGACCGCCGCCGGTCAGCCGCCCGACCGGCGCGAACGCGGGCGTGCGTCCCAGGCGAACACCGCCGTCACGATGACACCCGTGACCACCCACCAACCGCTGACGCCGTGCCACCGCCAGATCAGGAAAAGGATCACCGTCGACAGGGCCATGGCGATCGCGCCGACGAGGTTGAGCAGCCGGTACCAGCCGGGACGCTCCCGGGTCACCTGCGTGTACCCGCCGCCCGGCGGGTCGTCGCGCATCGCCTGGCGAAAGCCCTGGCGCAGCGCGTCGGCGGTCGACAGCTTCGCGGTGTGCACGGCGCCCGGCGTGCCGGCCGCCCGCTGCGCCAGCGCGCTCCAGTCCAGGCCGACCATGTCGGCCGGCCCGCGCAGGATCATGAGCAGCTCGCGAAGCAGGTCCTTCGGGTCGCCGCCGGACCGGGTGAGCAGTGCGGCGATGCGGGCCTGCTCGTCGGGTACCCGAAACTCCTGGCTCAGCCGGCCCGCGGCCGCCGCCGGATCGTGGGCGTCGCCGCCCCACTCGTGCGCGGCGACCACGTGGCCGTTGACCGCCAGCGCGAAGCCGGCCGCCTCCGCCGACCACCACACCGACAGCGCCGGCTCGCGCTCGCCGGCCGTGAGGATCTCCGCGGTCGTGGGCAGCGCGGCCGGCACGCCGTCGCCGTCCCAGGCGATCCAGGACCACTGCCGACCCAGGGGTACGGTCCACGCGGACTGGCCGGTCATCGCCGCGTACCCGGATACCGCCGCGACCGGCCGGCGGATCAGCGTGACGCCAACGTCGACGGTGCGCGCGGCGCGCGCCTCCGGCCGCGCGGGCCACGGCTTCGGGGGCGATGGCTCCGGGGACGATGGCTCCGGGTGCGGGACCTCGCCGCCCGGGCACGCGGCCTTGCCGCCCGGGCCCGCGGCCTTGCCGCCCGAGCCCGCCGCTTTGGCGCCCGGGCCCGCGGCCTCGACCCGCACGGCGGCCGGCAGGCCGGGATCGGAGTACTCCAGCAGCGAGTAGCCGACGGTGGCCTCGGGCAGCCCGAGCGCCCGGCACAGCCCGCGCAGTAGCTGCGCCATCGGGACCGGCGGCCGGTCGGGGGCCGGATCGTTGCGGACGGCGGCGAGGGCCGGGCCGCGATCACCCATGCCGTAGTCGGCGGCGAGCCGCTGGCAGTAGGCGTCCCATTCCTTGCGGTCGACGATAGCGGCGGCCGGGTCCGCGGACGGCTCCCAGTCCGCGACCCACTCCAGCGGCCGCGGCTTCGACTCGCCGGGCAGCACGAGGTACGCCCCCGCCACGTCCTCGACCGAGAGCAGCACCCACGCCGGCACGCCGGTCGTGGCGACCAGCTCGCGGGCCGGCTCGCACAACCACTTGGCGCCCGACCCGCGGCCGGGAGGCCGGTCGAACAGGACGCCGGTCCCCCGCGGGTCGGGCACGACGAAGCCACCGGTCCGCCCGGCCCGCACCCCCGCCGTGACAGCTTCCGCGGGGGCCGGAGTGACCACTGCATACGTCGGCACGCGCGCTGCTCCTTCCCGGCGCTGGGCTGGCTGCCACAGCGGAGTCAGCGACGCTATCACGGTACCGCCGCCTGCCGCTGCCGGCGCAGTGCGGCCGGCGGCGCGGTGCTGCCGGCGCGGCTCAGGAGACCGGCACCCGGGCGTCGAGGAAGAGGCCCCGCGCCAGCACCCCGATGTCGGGCTGGTCGGTGAACAGGCCGTCGATGCCCGCGCGGAGGAAGGCGAGCTGCTCGTCGATGGCGCGGCCGTACGCCGTGGGGTCGGTGCCGACCCGGTAGTCGGCCGGCAGGAACTGGTTCTCCGCCCGGAACGTGTACGGGTGCAGCGCCAGCGCGGCGGAGTGCGCGTCCGCAACCAGCGACGTCGGCGCACCCAGGTTGCCGTCGGCGTTGCGCGGGATGATCTGGTTCTTGTCCGGCCCGATGCCGTTCACGAACGTCGACAGCTCGCGCAGCCCCCGCGGGGTCAGGTAGTCGGCGTAGCTGCGCGGGTCGTCGAACGGCGTGCCGGACGCGCTGGTCAGGAAGACCTTGGGGGAGCGCAGCCGGTACTCGTCGTGCAGCAGGCGCAGGTTGGCCGCCTCGAAGGACTGCACGAACACCGGGGCGTCGTGCCGGTCCAGGTGGTAGTGGCGTAGCAACGCCACCAGGACGGGCTCGAGCGCCAGCCCGAGTGCCCGGAAGTAGGTGGGGTGCTTGGTCTCCGGGTACACGCCGATCTCGCGGCCCAGCTCGCGGGACAGGCGGGCGCGCAGGTCGAGGACCTCCTGGAAGGTCGGCACCTGGAACAGTCCGTTGTAGAGGGTGTTGTGCTGGCGTACCTGGGGAAGCCGTTCGACGGCGCGCAGCGTCTTGAGCTCCGAGAGCGTGAAGTCCTCGGTGAACCAGCCGGTCACCGGTACGCCGTCGAGGAGCTTTGTGGTCTTGCGGGACGCGAACTCGGGGTGGCTCGCGACGTCGGTGGTGCCACCGATCTCCGGCTCGTGCCGGGCCACGAGTACGTGGTCCTTGGTGATCACCAGGTCAGGCTCGATGAAGTCGGCGCCCATGCAGGCCGCCAGCTCGTACGAGGCGAGGGTGTGCTCGGGACGGTACCCGGAGGCCCCGCGGTGCCCGATCACCAGCGGCCGCCGGTGTCCGTGCCCATCCTCCGAGGAGTCCGGTGCGGCGCTCGCCGGCGGGGCGACGGGGTCGGCGATGACCAGGCCCGGTGCGACGATGCCGGCTGTCAGCGTGCTCATACGCAGTACCTGTCGACGGCTTGCCACGTCTCCTCCACCGAGCCGGGGCAGCGCCTCTCGCTGGCCGGGCCCGCGTCACACGAGTCGAATGGATCCAGGCGTACGGCCGGCAACGCGGCCGTTGCGGCGCCTCGAACTCTTGCCGACTCTTCCATGATCACGAAGGATCGGGTCGCCACAGCGACGCCATAGCGACCCGGATCCTTCACGATCATGAGTTGCGCGAGACCAGCTCCAGGGTCTGGCCGGCGGTGTCCGGGCGGTCCAGCAGCGACACGAGCACGGCGGTGACGTCCGCCCGAGGAACGGCGCCGGACGGGACCGGCGGTGGCGCCAGGTGGACGCGGCCGGTGGCGGGCTTGTCGGTGAGCGCGCCCGGCCGCAGGATCGTCCAGTCCAGGTCGCGCCGGCGCAGGTCGTCCTCGGACGCCGCCTTCGCACGCAGGTACGCGGCGAACACCGGCTCGGTGCCGGGAGCGTCGGCCCGGTCCGCGCCCATCGAGCTGACCAGCAGGTATCGCCGGACCCCGGCGCGTTCGGCCGCGTCGGCGAGCAGCACCGCGCCCGCCCGGTCCATGGTGTCCTTGCGGGCCGCGTCGCTGCCCGGGCCCGCGCCGGCGCAGAAGACCACGGCGTCCGCGCCGGCCACCACGTCGGCCAGCCGCTCGATCGACGTGTTCTCCAGATCCATCAGCACGGGCTCGGCGCCTGCCGCGGCGACATCGGCGAAGTGCGCGGGGTTGCGGACCAGTCCGACCACCGTGTCCCCCCGGTCGGCGAGGAGCCGCTCCAGCAGTAGCGCGATCTTGCCGTGTCCACCCGCGATCACTATGCGCACCCGGCCCACGATAGGCGGCTGTCACGGAGTCGGCCAGGCGGGACCGCGCACCCCATCGTGGCGCCGGGGGCCGGGTCGACGGGGGCTGGGCTAGGTCAGGCCGACGCCGTTGGGGACCGCGCCGACGGGCACCGGGGCGCCGGCGACGCCCGTGGCCACGTCGACCGGGCGTACGTCGTCGGCTTCGGTATCCACCACCCATGCCGTCGCGCCGTCGGCGGTGAACTCCACGTCGTACGCGCCGGGCCCGGTGGGGATCAGCGCGCCGACCGAGCCGGTGGCCGGGTCGACCGGCAGCACCCCATCGGCGGCCACGGTCACGTACAGCACATGGCCGTCGGGCGCCATGGCCAGGCCGGCGGGCGCGCTGCCGAGTGGGACATTGCCGGTCACCGTAAGACCGTCCACGATGGACAGCGACTCGGATCCGCCGGCGTACACCCGGCGGCCGTCGGGGCTGAACGCCAGGCCGAACGGCGCGCCGCCGACCGGCACCGTGGCGACGACCGCCCGCGTGGCGAGGTCCACCACGCTGAGCGTGCCGTCACTCTGGTTGGGTACCCACAGCCGGCCCCCGTCCGGTGACACGCGCAGCCGCTGGGGGTGGCCGCCCACCTTCACCGGCGGCCCGGTGGTGTGGGTGGCGGTGTCGATCGGCTGGACCGTCCCGTCGCCGTAGTTGCTGACCCACACCGTGGTGCCGTCCGGCGTGGCGGCGACGTCCGCCGCGACCGCACCGACCGGCACGGTCGCCACCACCCGGTTGTCGGCGGTGGCGATGACGGTGACCGAGTTGGCGTTGTTGGCGGCCACGTACGCCTCGCCGCGCGTGACCACCACACCATCCGGCCCGCTACCGACCGGGATGGCCGGCCCGGTGACGCGGGCCTCCGCGTCCACCGGCGTCACCGTCCCGGCCATGTAGTCGCTGACGTACGCGGTGGGGACGGTCTCGCCGGGCCGGGCGACGGTGACGGGCACGTGGACGGTGCGGATGACCGCGCCGCCCGCCTCCCGGGCGGTCAGCGTCACCCGGTGGCGGCCGGTCGCCGCACCGGCGTCGGTGTCGACGCGCAGCGACGAGTGCGCGACGCCGCCGGCCGGTGCGGTGACCGTGGCGCCAGCGGGCGTGGCCCGCAACCCGGCGCCAGCGGGCGTGGCCCGCAACCCGGCGCCAGCCCCGGGGCCCGACCTGGCGCCCGAACCGGGACCCGAACCGGGACCCGAACCGGCGCCAGCCCTGGGGCCAGCCCCGGCGCCCGAACCGGGACCCGACCCAGTCGCCGCCTGCCAGGTGACCGTGGCGGGCTGTGCACCGAGCGTGTTGTCCACCGCCACGTCCACAGTGGCCGCCGAACCGGGAGCGAGCCGCACCTGCCCGGGCTCTACGGCGAGCGACGCCCGGGTGGTGGGTGGAAACACGGCCGGACCGTCGCCGAAGGACGGCGGCGCGTCACCCGGACCGGTGCCCCACCCGGAGTGCGGCCGGTCGGTCAGGTCGAAGTCCAGTCGGGTCACCCCGCGCGCCGGAAGGTTCAGCCAGGTGCGGCCGGTCGCGTGGCCGTTGACCCGCAGGGACCGCACGTACGGGCGGCCGGCGGCGGCCGCGGGCGCGGTGACGACGATCCGCCGCCCCGGCCCGGCGTCGATCTCGGCGCGCGGAAACAGCGGTGAGCCGACCACGAGCATGGGTACGCCGGGCGTCTGCGGGTAGACCCCGAGGGCGGCCCACACGTGCCAGGAGCTGAGCGCGCCGAGGTCGTCGTTGCCGGGCTCGCCGCCCGGTGTCGGCTGGTACAGCTCGGTCAGGATGCGCCGCACCACCGCCTGCGTCTTCCACGGCTGCCCGACGGTGTTGTACGCGAACGGCGTGCCGAACGTGGTCTCGTTGCCCTGCCAGTGAAACGGCTCGTTCGGGCCCACGTTGAGCCGGCTGAAGTAGTCGTCGAGGCGCTGCCCGGCCGCCACGTCGCCGCCCATGCCGTCGGCGAGCGCCCGCAGGTTGTGCGGCACCATCCACGTGTACTGCGCGGCGTTGCCCTCCTGGAAACCGCTACGACCGAAGGTGGATCCGGCGCCCGGCACCGGCGGCCCGGGCGGAAACGCCCCGTCGCCGTCGCGGGGCCGCACGTGTCCGGTCGCGGTGTCGAACAGGTTCGTCCAGTTCTGGGAGCGGCTGTGGAAGCGCCGCGCCACGTCGTCGCGGCCCACTGCCCCGGCCAGCCGGGAGACCGCGAAGTCGGCGAGGGCGTACTCGAGGGTCTCCGAGGCGCCGTTGGGGACGTGGGAGATCGACGTGGGCCGGCCGTTCGGCACGTACCCGCGCGCCCGGTACGCCGCGCCGTTGGGGCGCTCGACGTAGGAGCCCTGCCCGGGCGGGCCGGCCGCCTCGGCCCCGTGCACCATGAGGTCAACCGCGTGCCGGGCGTCGAAGCGGCGCGCCCCGAACGCGTACGCGCTGGCGAGCATCGGGTCGGCCGCGTCGCCGTTCATCACGCCGGTGTACCCGTTTGCGACCGGCCACTTGGGCAGCCAGCCGCCCTGGTCGGCGTCGCGCAGCAGCGAGGTCATCATGTCGGCGGTCTCGTCGGGGGCGATCAGGGCCAGCAGCGGGATCTGCGAGCGGTAGACGTCCCAGCCGGAGAAGTTGGCGTACTGCGGGCGGTCGTCGGGCGCCCGGTGCACCTTATTGTCGAAGCCCCGGTAGCGGCCGTCGGCGTCGCTGAACAGGTTCGGGGCGAGCAGCGCATGGTAGAGGGCGGTGTAGAACCCGGTGCGCTGCGCGGGCGTGCCGCCGGAGACGCGGATGTCGTTCAGCCGCTGGTTCCAGGCCCAGCGCGCCGCGGCCCGTTGCCGGTTGAGGTCGTAGGTGGTGGCTTCCGCGCGCAGGTTGGCCCGGGCGCCCGCCACATCCACGTAGGACAGGGCCACCTTGACCCCGACCACCGGGTCGTCGCGGGAGTCGAACGTGACGTACCCGCCGGCGAGCGGGGTGGGCGCGGATACCGCCCGCCGGCTGGCCGGCCCGCTCGGCTCGCGGGCGAGCGGGGAGTCATTCGAGGACCCGCCGCCTGAAGACCAGGTGCCGGACCGGACGAACGGCCGGTCGAAGCGCGCGGCGAAGTGCACCGTGTACCCGTTGGGCTGGCCGCAGAACCGCCCGCTGGTCACCGAGCCGGTGATCTCCCGGTCGCCGACCGCGGTGAACGTGGCGCCCGCGGACCCGTTCTGGCTGCCGGCCACCTTCACCAGCAGCTGGGCCTGGCCGGTACGCGGATAGGTAAGCCGGGCCAGCCCGGTGCGCGCCGACGCGGTCAACTCGGTGCGGACGCCGCCGGCCGTGACCGTGTAGACGCCGGGGCTGGCGCGCTCGGCGTCGTGCGTGAACGGCACGCTGGCCGCCGAGGGGTTGTCGGGCAACCGGCCGGCCAGCGGCAGGAACGGCAGGTCGCCGCCGGTGTAGCAGCCGGCGCCGGACAGGTGGGTGAGGCTGAAGCCGGTGATGTCGTGGTCGTCGTACCAGTACCCGCTACCCACCGGTTTCCGCGGCGTGTCGGGGCTCCACTGGACCATGCCGAACGGCACACTCACGCCCGGAAACATGTTCACCTCACCGACGACGGGGCCGCCACTGCCCGTACCGATGAAGGGGTTGACGAGGCTGGCCGGGTCGCTCGCCGCGGGTGCCGGGCCGGTGCCGACCGGTGCGCCCCAGGCTGCGGTGGGGAGGGCGACCAGCGCGGCGAGCAGCAGCGCGACGAGCAGGGTGCCGGCCGACCGACGGGGGTGCGGTGCAGGCCCGGACGACGGCAGTCCCGCCGCCGCGCCCGTCGACACGCCGACGACCCGTATCCGCACCGGGCCGATCGTAGAGCACGCTCCGTGAACTACCATAAGCCGCACAAACCGCTGGGCCGTAACGGATACGTCACGGTCCACATTCGGCAGGCTTAAGCGTGCGGTGGCATATCGACCAATCGCTAAGTGGCGCTTACGGTAGGTTCCGTGACGGCTTGGGAGGAGGCCATACCCCCCGGTCGGCGCCGGTGCGGGCTGTATTTCGGCTCGCACTGCGCGCCGAGCCAGCGCCGGGCGACCATGACCTACCTGTCCGCGGTGGTGGGGATCACCGCGGTCTACCCGCTGCTCTCCGAGGCCGAGCGGATGGTCGCCTTTCTCGCCGTGTCGTTCTCCACGGTGCCCTGCGTGCTCATCGGCCTGCGCCGCACGGCCGCCGGCGCCCGCGGCCCGTGGTGGCTACTGCTGACGGCCCTGGTCATCCTCAACGCCGACAACGTCTGCTGGTACTGGTACGTCTACTTCCAGGGCCGGCCCACCGCCGACGGCACCATTTCCGGGGTGTTCGCCGCTCTCGGCCAGGTCTTCGTGTTTGCGGGGGCGAGCGCGGTCGTCGCCCGCCGGGGCCGCAATGACGCCGGCGGCATCATCGACAGCGTCATCGTGTCGATGGCCGCCGGCGGAGTGATCTGGGACTTCGTCCTCCTGCCGTATATGCGGGCCGCGAACGCGACCGAGATGACCCAGGTGAACGCGTGCGTGGCGGTCTTCATGCTGACCGGCGTGCTGGGCGCGCTGGCGCGGCTGCTGCTCACCGCGCGGGAGTTCATCCCGGCCCTGTGGTGGCTGGTGGCGGCGCTGGTCTGCTCGCTGGGCGGGATCATCACGGTCTCGCTGCTGCTCGACCCGGCGACCGGTGCCCGGCCCGGTTGGACGGACATGATCTACCTCGGCGCGTACGGGGCCCTCGGCCTGTGCGGGCTGGACCGGTCGGCCGTAGCGCTGCTGCGGCCCGGGCCGCAGCCCGTGGATGACCTGACCGTCGGGCGGCTCGCGTTTCTCGGGCTCGCGCTCGCCGCGCTCCCGATCGTCGGCGGGCTCCGGCAGCTGTTCGGGTACGGGGTCGACGGGCCACTGATCGCCGTCGGCGCGGCCATCGTCACGCCGCTGGTCATGCTGCGTATCGGCCGGTTGTCCGCCGAGCGGTCCTGGGCGGAGTGGATGCTGCGGCACCGGGCCAGCCACGACGCACTGACCGGGCTCGCGAACCGGCGCGAGTTCACCGACCGGCTCGCCGCCCGCCTCGCGGACGGCCGGCCCTTCCTGGTGCTGTTCTGTGACCTGGACGGGTTCAAGCAGGTCAACGACCGGTTCGGGCACGCCGGTGGGGACCGCCTGCTGGTCGAGGTGGCCGCGCGGCTGCGCCGGTGCGTCCACGAGGGCGACCTGGTGAGCCGGTTCGGTGGGGACGAGTTCATGATCCTGTGCGGTGACTGCGACGCAGTCGACCTGTGTGCGCGGGTGGAGCGGGCCCTCGCGGAGCCGATCCACCTGGACGGCGAGCCGACCCGGGTGGGCGCGAGTATCGGCACGGTCACCGGGGAGAGTGCGGCCGATGTCCGGGAGCTGATCCACCGGGCGGACGCCGCGATGTACGCCGCTAAGCAGGGCCGCCGCGACGCCCCGGGAGTACGCGCGGTCGCCGCCTGATACCCACCGTCGGCTATGTGTCGCACCTCGTTACTTGATGTTCACCCATGGCTAATCTTCCCTGGTCAGACCGGATTTTGATGGCTCGGCGGTCAACAGGGAGCGCGTCATGAGTACCGTCGTCGAGAGCAAGCCGCGCGAGTGGCCGCACGCCCGCAACCTGGTCACCCCCGCGTGGCGCGAGTGCAGCCTGACCCGGGTGGCGGAGCTGCAGTCGCTGCTGGACTGGCTGCGGCGGAAGAACACGGCGCCGGACCCGCTCGCCGACGCCGTCGAGTGGCACCTGCACGCCGCCCGCACCGCGGCCGGCGGACGGCACCGCCTGTGGGCGTCGCTCAACGGATCGATCACCGAGTGCACCCGCAGCAACCTCGACGCCGCCGAGGCGAGCCTGCTGCGGATGGCGCCGATCGGGTACCTGATCGGTCAGCTGCCCAGCCTGCTCAGCAACGTGCGCCGGCACCTGGCGACCGGTGACCCGCGGCGGGTGGAGTTCGAGCGCCTCGCGGAGAAGTTCGGGGCCACCGCTCGGGAGCAGCCGGCGGTCATCCCGTTGGAGCTGTCCGAGGACGAGCGCGGGATCATCGTGAGCGCGGTGCGGGCGGCCAGCTCCGAAGGGCTGCGCGAGCAGCAACGGGTACGCAGCTTCCGCAACGTCCTCGTCGTCACCGCGGTCGCCATGACGCTCATCGCGGTCGGGATCGCCGTGCTCGGGTTCGTCACCCCGAAGACCGTGCCGATGTGCTTCCAGCCGGAGATCTCCGGGCGCACCGTTGTCGTGTGCCCGACCGGACAGGCCACCGTGTCACAGGATGAGCCGGGCGCGGCCGGCATCGACAGTGTGGTGCGCAAGACGGTCGCACCCGAGGACCTGTTCGTCATCGAGGCCATCGGCCTGGCGGCGGCCGCCGTCGCGGCGGCCGGCGCGCTGCGCGGCATCCAGGGCTCCTCCGTGCCCTACGGGCTGCCGGTCGCGCTCGCGCTGCTCAAGCTGCCACTCGGTGCGATGACCGCGGTTCTCGGCCTGCTGCTCATGCGGGGCCAGTTCGTGCCCGGCCTGTCCAACCTGGACACGCCGGCGCAGATCCTCGCGTGGGCGCTGGTCTTCGGGTACGCCCAGCAGCTGTTCACCCGGATGGTGGACAAGCAGGCGCACACGGTCCTCAACGCGGTACGCGGCGACACGCCCAACGACCCACCCGCCGGGGCAGCCGCGCCGACCGGTGTCGAGGCAGGTGTCAGCAGGTGACGCCGCCTTTCGTTATTGCCGCGATCTTGGTGGCAGGTTGCTGCCATAGCCGCAATTAGCCACCAAGATCGCGGGATGGGTGGGCGAACGTTGAGGACCCGGTGAACGTTCATGGTCAGCGCTGACTAGTCGAACGGGTCCTCGGCGGCGTTCCACGGCACGAATGCGAACGCCGATCCGGCGCCCCCCGCGTCGACCCGCACGCTGCCGGCGCCGTCGAGCTTCACCGCGTGGCCGCCGGTCCGGATGTTGAACAAGTGCCGGCCGGCGGTGTCCGCCCCCGCCGGAGAAAACTGGAAGATCTGTGCGGGCGCGTCGGCGTCGCAGGCCGTGGTCACGAGGGTGCCGTCCGCGCGAGCCAGGCAGTCCGGCTCACCGTCCGGCCGGAGCGTGGCGGTCTTCAGCAGGAACCGGTCGCCGCCCCGGCGCAGCGGCGCCAGGCGGAACCTCCGGGCCTCGTCGGCTCCCAGAGGAGCCGACCCCACCCGGCTGCCGCTCGCGTCCACGGCCAGCACCCGGGCCTCTGGGGCGCGCAGGTCGGCGATCAGCACGGCCTGGTCGGGGGCTGGGATCCCGGTCGTGGTCGCGATCGGGTTGGACGCCGGCGTCGGGATGGTCGGCTGCGGCACTGACTGCGGCCGGCGTGGTGGCTGACCGTGATCGGCGGCATATCGCAGCGCGATGTCGGCCGCGTAGGTGCCGGCCAGGACCAGCGCGCTCAGCACGAGCACGGCCACGCCCGCGCGGACGAGCCGCTTCGGCCTCATGCTTCTCCCCGCTTCTGCCCCGACCCGTGTGCCCGACCCGTGTGCCCGACCGTGTGCCCGACCGTGTGCCCGACCCGTGTGCCCGGTCCCCCTGGTCCGACGACCATAGTCGCAGCGCCGGCTCGCACCGCAGCTTAGGAGATGGCGACCACTGCGCCGATAGGCTGGGGCGACCAGGCTGGGGAGGGAGACCTCATGACCGACGGTGCATACGTCCTGCGGCCGATCGGATGGGTCGAGTCGCCGCTACGGGACCGAGCCACGGCGCCGAAGCAGGGCGACGAGGGAGCGCCCGATGCGTGGCTCGTGTTCGATCCCGCCGTGCGCGACGGCCTTCGTGATCTTCAGGTCGGCACCGAGGTCATCCTGCTGACGTGGCTGGACCGCGCGCGCCGCGACGTCCTGGCGGTCCACCCACGCGGAGATCTGGCGAGGCCGGAGACAGGCGTGTTCAGCACCCGATCGCCCGATCGGCCCAACCCGGTCGGCCTGCACCGGGTGGAGATCGAGTCGATCCACGGCAACCGGGTGCGGGTGCGCAACCTGGAGGCGCTGGACGGCACCCCCATCGTGGACGTGAAGCCGGTGCTCGATCCTGGAAGCGAGCGGTGATCGCCGCGGGCCCGGACCCACGTTGCCGATGGGGTCCGGGCCCGCGACGACGTCAGTTGGTGATGAAGTCGTCGGGCTTCATGACGACCGGGGATTCGACGTAGAGGCTCTTGTACTCGTCCTGGATCCCGGAGTTGTGGATCTGGATGGCCAGCGGGCCGACCCGACCGGCGGTGGCGTCCTTGAACTGGAGCACCTCGACCGCCTTGCAGGTCTTCGCGCCGGGGGCCAGGGGACAGCACGCCATCCGCGCCACACCGGTCTGCTGGTTGCCCACGATCTCGCACTGGGCCCAGTTGTGGATGTCGATCTTGTCGTGCGGCAGCTGCTTGAACAGCCCGCCGCCACCGTTGTTGTGGCCGGGCCGGTAGTCCCAGTGACCGCCGTTCGGCGGCTGGAACTGGATGGCGCTGAGCGCATCCCGGATCGGATCCGTGGTGCCCCAGATCAGCACGGTCGGGGCATGGTTGCCGGTGACCTGGCGGACATTGAAGATCCACCGGAAGCTGCCGACCTGCTGCTTGTTGTAGTAGATCCAGCCGCGACCGGCCGTGCCGGTGCCGTGGATGGCGCCGTTCTGCACGACCCATCCGCCGGCCTTGTGGCCGGTCCAGCCGTCCAGCGTGATGCCATTGAACATGGAGACCAGGTGGGGGTCACCATACGGGTTGTCGGGCGGCGGGTTCCCGGCCGGGGTGTGCACGGCCAGGGTCGGGCTCGCCGGCGAGACGTTGCCCGCCGCGTCCCGCGCCTTGACCTCCAGGCTGTAGTCGGTGTCCGGACTCAGCCCGGTGCAGGTGCCGCTCGTACTGTCGCCGGCGACCGTGCCGCAGACCTGGTCGCCGCGGTAGATGTCGTAGAAGGCCACCCCGACGTTGTCGGTCGCAGCGCCCCATCTCACGGTGGCGCTGGTGGACGTGACGGCGACCTGGGTGAGTGCGCCGGGTGCAGTCGGTGGCATGGTGTCGTCACCCGGGCCGCCGGGGGTGCCGTAGACGTCGAACTCCTGCAGGGAGTAGCCGTACCGGGTGGCCGTGCGGCAGCGGTGGGTGCCCAGGACGCGGACGTAGCGTCCGGCGCCGGTGAGGTTCGTCCGGTCCTCGACGCCACCCTTGCCAGTGGTGGTGGCGAAGATTCGCGTCCACTGGGAGGCGTTGGTCGACGTCTGCAACTCGTACGCCGTGGCACAGGACTTGTCCCACTGCAGCCGCACCCGGCTGATGGTGGCCGCCACGCCCAGGTCGACGTAGATCCATTGTGGATCCTTGCCGGCCACGCTCGCCCACCGGGTCGTCGCCTTGCCGTCGACGGCGTTCTTCGCCGCGCAGCAACTGCTCGTCGACGACGCGGTGACCGGCTTGTTGCGCGATAACAGCGCGTCCGTCGCCGCAGGGGCCTTACCGCTGTCGGTGGCGCTCGCGACGTTTGCCGTCGTGAGCCCTCCCGCTACGACCACCGCGGCGCATGCCAGCACCGCGAGGCCTCGAACCCGCCCGCTCATCGAACCTCCCACGTCTGCAAACCTTTCCGAAGGCTTACACGCCCTATCGAGAGAGTTCAATGCGGTGCTCGGTGGATAGTTCGCTGCCGCTGCCCTCCGAGTGCCTTCGGGGTGCTCTGCAAACGGTTCTCTGCGAGCATCAGGCCAGTTTCCCGGTCCGGCGCCCGGCGCAAAAAAGATCAAGAAATCGTACGAGGAATTCCGCGACACGGCAGAATTCGCCGGTGGCCGTGTGGCGCGACGAGTCCGGTCCAGGGACCCGCGCGTTCTAGCGGGGGCGCACCGGGTCCGCGTCGCGTAGCCCTCGCAGCCAGGGCGCGATCATCGGCACGGCAGCGACGCTGCTCACCGCGATCAGCGTGACCAGGGGCGTGGCCCACCCTTTCGCGGGCGTGACCGCCGTGCATGCCGTAGATCGCGTAGCCGTTGGCGGCCGCGTCGGTCACGAACACCAGGCACGCCAGGTGCAGCCCGGCTCGCCGGCGTAGCGCCAACAGGGTGGCGGCCAGCGGATCCAGAACCGTGAGGAGAACGAGGTACAGCGCCAGCCAGGGCGGTGCCCACGGATACGGGTCGGTGCCGCCGATCGCCAGGTCGACGAGGTGGACGACGGTGCCGTAGCCCAACAGGACCGCATAGATCGTGACGATCCAGCGCACCCGCCGTGGCACACCCCTCCAGCGCCCCCGCACCTGGAGAGCCTCCCACACCCCCGGGCCGAAGCCGAAAGCGCGCGGTGCGGCGGCTATCGGCGGGCGTCCAGGAGCGAGCCGAGGAGTAGGGCGGCGTCGACCGTGCGGGGGAGATCGCTGACCTGGCCGTCGCCGACCTCGACCACCCGCCAGCCGTCATCGGCATGGCGCGCGAGGTCGGTCGTGACGAACCGGGCGCCGAGGGCGGCGACGAGAGGCTTGAGGTGCGCGAGGTCGGGTCGGGGCGCGCGGTCGGGGGTGTCGGGATGTGGTCCGACGAGGATGGGCTCACCGTCGAGCCACCAGACCCTGGCCTCGCCCGCGTCGAGTCCAGCGGCGACGAATTGTTCGAACGCGCGAACCACGACCCCGCCGACGAGGGAGTCCTCCTGGAGTTGCACGAACCTGCGGATGACCCGGTGGGCATTGACAAGATCGTCCAGGTCGGGGATGTAACAGGCCTCGGCCCAGTCGTGCTTGCGGGACTTGACGAAGTCCTTGATCACGGCGGGACCCTTGCCGAGGGGCGCGACCAGGGCGGCTACGTCGTCGATCGACGGGACGGCACCCGGCGCGAGGGGCGTCCAGACCGTGCGTGGCGTCACGTCCACGAAGGTGTCGTACCAGCCGGGCAGCTCGTGCGCCCGCCGATAGTCGTCGGGGGAGACCAGCAGGTCGGCGCCGCGTCCGGCCAGAGCGGTGGACAGGTCCCGGTAGCGGTCGGCCGGAATCATCCAGCCGCGATACCAGACGGGGCCCAGGTCCCGCGGCACGCGCAGCACCGCCGCGGCGGCGTCCCCGCGCAGGAGGGCGTCGTGGTCGATGAGCGCGACCCTGCCGTCGGCCGCGCGCACCGCGTCGGCCTCGGCGGCGAAGTGCTCATCCGTACGCCGCGGACGGAGCGGGTCGCCGCAGAACAGGATCGGGGCAGGCACGACGGTCAGGCTAGGCGACCGGGTCGCAACTGATCGACTCGTTTTGCCGGCGCGTGGTGCTCTTGCGGGCGTCGCGGAGGATCGGCGCTGCCGATCCTCCGCAACTGATCGGTGTGCGGGTGCGTTACGGGTGGCCGGCCGGCGATGCCGGCGGCGCCGGGGGCTCGTTGGGGTACTGCGCCTGCGGCGGCTGGCCAGGCTGGTCCCAGGGTGCCTGAGGCACCGGCGGCTCCCACACCGGCTCCTGCTTGCGGAAGAACTGGTTCGACGCCGGCAGCGCCAGCAGGATGATCACTGTGATCGCGGCGAGCAGGGCGATGATGCCCAGCAGCAGTATGACCGGCTGGTACCAGCTCGGCAGCGCGTCCTTGAGCATCTGCTGAAGCTCGCTCTGCGACGGTGCGCCCTCGACCCTTCGGTTGTTGCCCGTGAAGCCGCCGGTGGCGTTGCCGACCAGCCCGTACCCACCGCAGCACAGCGACACGCCCAGCAGCGCCCAGGTGACGATCCGGGCCGGCTGCCTGCCCCGCCCGTCGAAGATCGCCAGCACCACATATCCGACGGCGAACAGCAGCGAGACGACCGCGCCGACCGCCACGACCGCCGCTGTCGCGGTCGACGCGGCGTCCCCGACGCTCGTGTCGGCGAACGCCTTCTTCGTGACGTCGCTGTAGGTTCCGAGGACCGAGAATTGCACGATCGCGCTGATGACCTGCAGCGCGGCCAGCAGGTAGAGCAGGTAGCAGGCGTACGTGACGACCGCGGGCCGCACGCGCCGGCCGTCGGCCGGCGTGACATTCGCCATCGCTTTCTTCTCCCTCTTCGAAGTGACCCGATCACCGTAGCGGGCTTGGCAAGACCTGTTTTGCATGCGCCCGCGAGGATGCCAATGTCACCGTTTGTCCAGGAACGGGGGGTCCACTGTGGACAGTCAACAGGCCGTCCCGGCGCTGTCATGGCTCGCCCGGCTCCGGGTGCCTGTAGCCGGGTTCGGTGCGAGGATCGTTGGGTGGCACGGCGAAACGACCTGCGGGAGGCGGCTGCCCGGCAGTCGGAAGCGATGGTCACTCGACTGGCGGAGTTGGTGGATTGTGAGTCGCCGAGCGGCGCGCCGTCGGCGTTGACGCGGTGTGCTGATCTGCTGAACGTGTGGGGCGACGACGCGGTCGGTCGCCCGGCCGATCGGTGGGTGCGGGAGGGGATGCCGCATCTGGTGTGGCGCGCCCCGGACCCCGTGGTGCTGGTGGTGGGTCATTTCGACACCGTCTGGCCGCTCGGCACGGTGGCGGATTGGCCGTTGACCGTGAGTGACGGTGTGGCGAGCGGGCCGGGTGTGTTCGACATGAAGGCCGGCATCGTCCAGATGCTCGCGGCGGTGACGCTGGTGACCGACCCGTCCCAGGTCAGCGTCGTGCTCAACTGCGACGAGGAGATCGGGTCGCCGACCTCCCGGCCGCTGATCGAGGCGGAGGCGCGCCGGGCGCGTGCCGTGCTGATCTGCGAGCCGAGCGGGGACGACGGCGCTCTGAAGGTGGCGCGCAAGGGCGTGGCGACCTACGCGGTGACCGTCCTCGGACGCGCCGCGCACGCCGGGCTGGAGCCGGAGCGGGGCGTCAACGCCGCGATCGAGCTGGCGCACCAGGTGCTCGGACTACAGAGCCTGGCGGCCGGGGGCACGACCGTGACACCCACGTCCCTGACCGCGGGGACCACGACGAACACGGTGCCGGAGACGGCGACGCTGCACGTTGACGTGCGGGCCTGGAGCCGGAACGAGCTGGAACGGGTGGATGCGGCGATCCGCGGCCTCGCACCGCACCTGCCCGGCGCGGCGCTGAGCGTGGACGGAGGTGTCAGCCGGTACCCGCTCGAGCCGACAGTGGCCCAGCCGGTACTCGAGGTGGCCCAGGCGGCCGCGCGGGACGTCGGTCTGCCGCCGCCGGACGGGATAGGGGTGGGTGGCGCCTCGGATGGCAACCTCACCGCCGCCATCGGCGTGCCGACCTTGGACGGGCTGGGCGCCGTCGGCGCCAACCCGCACGCGCGCACCGAGTGGGTCGACGTGTCGGCCATGCCGGAACGGTCGGCGCTGCTGGCGGCCCTGATCGACCGGCTGTGCGGTCACGGCGACGGTGGCTGATGGCGCGGCGGTTGGACGCCACCGTCTGGCAGCGACGCCTGGACGAGCTTGCCCGCCGGCACGACGTGCCGGGTGCGTCGCTGGCGGTCCTGGCCGCCGGGAACCTGACCACGCTGGTCACCGGCTACGTGCTCCTCGGGCGGGTCATCGAGCAGCTCACCGGCGCCGTCTGGGATGCCGCCATCGCCGAGCATCTCGTCGGCCCACTCGGGCTGACTCACACCTGGACGCTGCCCGAGGACCTGCGTCGGTTCCGCGTCGCGATGGGACACTTCACCCCGTCAAGCGGTGGCCCGCCGCGGCCCGCGCCGGTGTGGTACCTGATGCGCAGCATGGGCCCGGCCGGCCTGGTCTGCGCCACCGCGGCGGACGTCGTCGCCTTCGCCCGGATGCACCTCGACCACGGCCGCCCGGCGGACGGTGCATCCGTCCTCGGCGCCGCCACGGTGGCGCAGATGCAGCGGCCACAGGCGCGGATGCCGCACCCGCACGGGATGTGCGACCACTGGGGACTGTGCTGGGCGCTGTTCGACTGGGACGGGCGTCGCGTGTTCGGCCACGACGGCGACAGCATCGGCCAGCAGGCGTCGGTGCGCGTCGTGCCCGACGCCGGCGTCGTCGTCGCGCTGCTGACCAACAGCGACCGCGCCGGGGCGCTCCACCGCGAGCTGACCACGGAGCTACTCGCCGACCTGTGCGAGCTGGCCGTCCCGGCGCCACCCCGGCCGCCGGACAACCCACCCCCGGTCGATCTGACCCGCCACGTCGGCGTGTGCGAACGGGTCGGGCTGCGCGCCGAGGTGGCCGTGCGCGACGGAGGCCTCGTCATGCACGTGGCGCGCGCCGGCGACATGGCCGGCCTCGAGCCACCCTACGAGGTGCGGCTGGTCCCGCTGACCGACGACCTGTTACTTGGCAGAGCACCCGGCTCGACGCGGTGGCTGAGCTACTTCTTCTACACGCTGCCCGACGGCACTACCTACCTGCACGACGGCGCCCGTGCCACCCCCTGTGTGACGTGACGTGACGTCCGGCCGGTGCGGTGGGACGCGGCGACCGCCTTGGCGGGAAGGGCCAAGGGCAGCCCGAACGCGACGAACAGCTCCCGTTGGTGGAACGCGACGGCCCGGGTGATCCGGTCCCGGCTGACGGTCAGTACCTGAAGCGAATGCGCCCGGTGGACGCCGTCCTCGCCGCGGCGGTAGAGGGCGAATGCGGGCTGGCCGTTGGCACCGGTGGGGACCATCCGGTTGTCGCCGGGGCCCGCCGGGCACCGGGCCGCGACCAGGCGGCCGATCGTGTCGCGGCCGGTGAACCACTCGACGCGGGGCGGCATCTCCCAGACGGCGTCCTCGGCCAGCAGCCGGGTGAGGACGGCGATGTCGGCGTTTTCGAAGGCGGCGACGTACCGGTCGAGCAGCGCCCGCTGGCTCGGGTCGTCCGGCTCGGCGAGGTCGTCTTCGCGGGGAGCCACGTGCTCCAGCTGCGCCCGGGCACGCTGCAGGATGCTGTTGACCGCGATACTCGACGTGTCGAGCAGCGCGGCGACCTCCGTGGCTCGCCAGGCCAGCACGTCACGAAGGATCAGCACGGCCCGCTGCCGGGCGGGCAGGTACTGGAGCGCGGCGACCAGGGCCAGCCGCGTGCTCTGCCGGGACGCGACGATTGCGGCCGGATCGGCCTCCGCGGCGCCCAGGAGCGTGTCGGGGATCGGCTGGAGCCAGGGGATCTCCGGCGACACCGCCGCGAAGTGCCCCTCCGGGTCGGTGCTCGGGCCACCCAGCCCGGACGGTAGGGGCCGGCGGCTGCGGTGCTCGAGCGCCCGCAGGCAGGCGTTGGTCGCGATGCGGTACAGCCAGGTCCGCAGCGACGCCCGCCCCTCGAACTCGTCGTAGGACCGCCACGCTCGCAGCAGGGTTTCCTGGGTCTGGTCCTCCGCGTCCTGGATCGAGCCCAGCATCCGGTAGCAGTACGCCAGCAACTCGTCCCGGAACGGGTTGGTCAGGCGTACGAAATCCTCCTCGGCTGCCATCGCCGCCACCCCTTCACCGCTCGCCGCTGACGCTTCTCCGGGCGGCGCGGGGCGCCCGACACCCAGCATGCCGCCACCTATACAGATCCGGGAACCGGCGAAGAGTCATCGGTCGGGCGACCGGTGAATTCCGACGGCGCGCGGGATCTGTATCGGCGAAACGTGCGAACAGGAGGATGACGTGCGGATGACCTCGAAGCAGAGATGGGTCCTGGCGCTGGCCTCGGTGGCGTCGTTCATGATCTCGCTCGACAGCCTGGTCGTGGCGACCGCCCTGAGTACGATCCGGCGCGACCTCGGCGCGTCGATCGAGACCCTGGAATGGACGGTGAACGCCTACAACCTGACCTTCGCCGTCCTGTTGATGACCGGCGCCGCGCTCGGTGACCGGTTCGGCCGCCGCCGGATGTTCATGGCCGGCCTCGCGTTGTTCACGGCGGCGTCGGTGGGCTGCGCGCTGTCGCCGGGCATCGGCTGGCTGGTCGCGGCGCGCGCCGTGCAGGGTGCCGGCGCCGCGCTGGTGATGCCGCTGGCACTGACCCAGCTGAGCACGGCGTTCCCGGCGCATCAGCGGGGAAGGGCCCTCGGAATCTTCAGTGGCGTGACCGGCCTGGCCACGTTCAGCGGCCCGTTCATCGGCGGGGCAGTAACCGAGGGGCTGGCCTGGGAGTGGATCTTCTGGCTCAACATGCCGATCGGACTGATGGCCATCCTGCTCGTCGCCGGCCGCATCGAGGAGAGCCGCGGCCCGAACAACCGCTTCGACGTCGGCGGGCTGCTGCTCGAGACGGGGGCCGCCTTCGGGCTGGTCTGGGGGCTTGTGCGCGCCAACAGCGCCGGGTGGGGGAGTGCCGAGGTGGCAGGCTCGCTGATGGCCGCCGTCGTGCTGTTTGCGGCCTTCGTCGCGTGGGAGCGGCAGGCCGACGCGCCGATGCTACCGATGCGGCTGTTCCGGATCCGGGCGTTCAGCACGGCGAACGCGGCGAACTTCGCCCTCTTCGGCTCGCTGTTCGGCACCCTGTTCTTCCTTGCGCAGTACCTGCAGGCCGCGCTCGGCTACGGGCCGTTCGGGGCCGGGCTGCGACTGATGCCGTGGACCGCCACCCTGATGATCTGCGCACCGATCGCCGGCGCCATCGCCGACCGGCTCGGCGAGCGCCGGTTCATGGTCGGCGGGCTGCTCCTGCAGACGGTCGCGATGAGCTGGCTGGCGCTGATCGTCAAGCCCGACCTCGCGTACGCCCAGATGCTCCTGCCGCTGATCATGGGCGGCTGCGGCATCTCGATGGCGATGCCCGCCGCCCAGAAGTCGGTGGTCGGCGCCGTCGCCGCGCAGGAGATCGGCAAGGCTTCCGGCGCGCTCAGTACGCTGCGCATCTTCGGCGGCGTGTTCGGCATCGCCGTCGCCGCCGCCGTCTTCACGCAGTGGGGCAGCCTCGCCTCGCCGCGGGCATTCACCGACGGCTTCGCCGCCGCGATGGGCTTCGTCGCCGTGCTCGCCTTCGCCGGGGCGATCGCCGGCCTCGGGATGCCGGGCCGGCGCGAAGCGGGCACCGCGGCACCCGTCCCAGCGGTTGCCGGGCCACCGGCCGAGACAGTCGCCAACTGACTCCACCGAACGGAGATCATCATGAGCAGTACCGTCGTCGTCCGCTACCGGACCCGTCCCGACGCCGCCGACGAGAACCAGAGACTCGTCCAGCAGGTGTTCGCCGAGTTGGCCGTCGAGGATCCCGGCGGGCTGCGCTACGCGACCTTCCGGTTGTCCGACGGCGTCACCTTCATCCATGTCGCGGTGGTCGAGGGCACGGACAACCCGTTGCCGCGGACCGCGGCGTTCACCGAGTTCCAGCAGGGCATCGGCGACCGGTGCGTCGAGCCTCCCGAGGCGAGCGGCGCCACCGTCGTCGGCTCGTACCGCTTCCTGACCGGGTAGTCACCGTGCGGCGGCCGGGCTGGCCAGGGCGGCGGTGGCGAGGTACCCGTCGACCGCGTGCGCGATCGCCTCGCGAAACGCCGCTGTCGCCGGGTGGGTGCCCGCGCCGCGGCGGTGGGTGACGCTGACGCGCGTCCTGACCGGCAGCGGCGTGAGCGTGATCCCGGCAGGCGCGTTGACCGCTCCCAACCGCGGCAACAGCGCCTGGCCCTGGTCGGCCGCGACGAGCGCGAGCGCGGTCGGGAAGTCATCGGTCTGGTGGCGCACGCGGGGTTGGAACCCGGCGGACTGGCAGATGCGTTCCGCGGCCAGCCGGCACAGGGTGCCCGGCCTGCCCAGGACCCACCAACCATCGCGGAAGGAGGCGACCGGCTCGGCCGGGTCGAGGGGCGGGCGCGTGGACGCGACGAGCATGGGGTCGGTGAGCACGACCGTCGACGTGAGCGCCGCGCGCTCCGGCGCCGGTACGAGGTCGTAGTCCTGCGTCAACGCCACGTCCAGCTCACCGGTGCGGACCGCCTCGCCGGCAAGGGCCGGGTCGAACTCCTCGACCATGAGCTCCAGGCCGGGATGGTCGCGTCCGAGAGCGACCAGCGCCGGCGGCAGGATCGTGCGCGCGGCGGACGGGAACGCGCCGATACGTAGCGTGCCGATCAGGTTCTGCCGCGCCGCGGCGAGCGCGGCTTCGGCCTCTTCCAGTCGGGCGAGCACCTCCTCGGCGTGCGCGACCAGGGTGCGCGCGGCCGCCGTGAGCCGCACCCGGCGCCCGGTGCGCTCCAGCAGGGGCACGCCGGCCTCGCGTTCCAGCGCGGTCAGTTGTTGTGAGACGGCCGAGGGCGTGTAGGCCATCGACTGGGCGACAGCCGCGATCGTCCCGCGGTAGGCGAGTTCCCGGAGCAGCCGGAGGCGGTGAACGTCGAGCATTAGACAAACTTACGCTCGATGCCGGAAATCGGAATGGGAGCTAACCGCTTCTGGGCGCAAGCTCGACTCATGGAGAACGTGATGAGGACGGTCTCGACCGTCGGCGATCTGGTCGCGGCGGCCGCGGACGAGGCGATCCGCCGCATCGTGGTCGAGGGTGAGATATCCGGGGTACCGTCACTGCGGCTCGCTCCGGGACAGCAGCTCGTGGGCGGCTCGGATGGCGCCGCGCTGGGGTTCGCCGACGGCGTGGACGGGCTGCGGCTCAGCCGCGACAACGAGGTGTCGCGGCTGCGGCTGCGGGCTGATCCGTCGCGTCGGGCGATCTTCAACGACACGGCGGTGGACGATCTGGGCACGGTGCGGCTGTCCGCTGTCACGGCCTGGGGGCAGGTGCAGATCCTGGCCGACGAGCGGGTGCGCGCCGGGCACGTCGTTGTCGACGGCCTCCACGTCGTCTCCGCCGACCTGCGTGCGCGCCACGCGCGCCCCGAGCTGCTCGGCGTCGAGGTCCTGCAGGGGGCGTTCACGCTCTGGAACCGCCAGCCCGACGCAGGGGTGGTGCTCACCGCCGAGCTGCGCGGCATCGGAGCCGGGCGCGACGGCGCGCCGGTGCGGGGGAGCGGGGTGTTCGTCGCCGGTGCCGGCGCGTCCGGAGGGCGTCTGGAGGTGAGCGTGCTGGAGACCGGGCCGGTGTTCACCGACGGAGGCATCCCTGAGGGTACGCACGACACCATCAGCGGGGGCGTGTTCGTCATCTACGGGAGCCACGTCGTCGAGGTGCACAACAGGGGTCCGGTCACCACCTACGGCGTCAACGACATGGTGCTCGACAACTGGGGCGTGGTGGACCGCTGGACCGCGTACGCGCCCCTGACCTCGTACGGCCGCAGCGGCGTGGGTTTCGTCAACTTCGGCGAGATCACGACACTGCACATCGACGCGCCGGTGGAGACGCACGGCGTCGGTGCGCGGGGCTTCAACGTCTACCGTCTCGACGACTACGTCGGGCCCACGGTCGAGACGGCCGAGTTCCACCGCATCACCACCCACGCGGACGCCGCGATCGGCATCCAGGTCGGCCAGCCGATCGGACGGCTCATCGTCCACGAGGGGATACACACCCACGGAGGCGCCGGCGACTCGCTGGTCAGAGGAGTCATCACGGCGCTGTCCGCACACGCGCTGAGCGTCCAGCCCGGCGGCCGTATCGCCAGCGTGGAGGCCGGAGGCGCCTTCGCCAGCGCGGGCCCAGATGTGGCCGCCGTCGACATCCGGGGGGAGGTCGCCACAATGCGCGTGGCGGGCGGGATCCACGCCCGCGGCAAGGGGGCCGACGCGCTGCGCGTCGACGGCGGCACGATCGCGCTGCACGAAACCGAGGTCAACGCGAGCGACGGCGCCGCCATCCGGCTGACCCCCAGCAGCGGGATCGAGCTACGCAACGTCCAGGCGCTCGGCAGCCACGGCGACGTGGTCGTCGAGCAGGGAGGCGCCCGATGAGCCCGCTGATGTTCGGCGTGAACGTGTCGACCTCGGCCGCGCCCGGCCGCGATCCCGTGCGCGACGCCCGCCGGGCCGAGGAGCTCGGCTTCGACTTCGTGTCGGCCTCCGACCACCTGCACGGCGTGTCCCCGACGTACGAGACGTGGACGATGCTGTCCTGGATCGCCGCCTCGACCTCGCGCATCGGCGTGGCCACACGGGTGCTCGGCACGCCCTACCGGCACCCGGCCGTGGTGGCCAAGATGGCGGAGACCTTCGACCGCCTGGCCGGCGGACGACTCATCCTCGGGCTGGGCGGCGGCGCGTCGGACGACGAGTTCCGCGGCTTCGGCCTCGGTGTGCGTTCGCCGAGGGAGAAGGTCGACGGCCTGGAGGAGGCGGTCCGCGTGATCAGGGGTATGTGGACGACGCCGGGCTTCACCTTCGAGGGTCGCCTGTACCGGACCGATGGCGCGCAGCTCGAACCGAGGCCGGACCGGCGCATCCCCATCTGGCTGGGCACGTTCGGCGACCGCGCCCTCAACGTGACGGGAAGGTTGGCGGACGGCTGGATACCGTCGCTCGGCTACGCGTCGCCGGAACGCGTCACGGTCATGCGCGAGCGCGTCCTGGCGGCCGCCGGTCGGGCCGGCCGCGACCCCGACGAGATCACCTGCGCCTACAACATCGTGATCCGTCTCGGCGACCGTGCCGACCCATCGCCGTCGGTCGTGTCGGGGCCGCCGGACGCCGTGGCGGAACGGCTGATCGGCTTCGTGCGCACCGGGTTCACGGCCATGAATTTCATCGTTTCCGGCCCGGGGGAGGACGAGCAGCTGGAACGCCTGGCCAGCGAGGTGGTTCCGGCGGTCCGCGGCGGCGTCTGACGCGGGCGTGGGAGCGGAGCTGCGGTGACATCGCGGCGGCCGGTGGCGCTATCAAGACAACCGGCCGGACGGCCTGCTGCCCACTCAGGAGAACAGTGCCCGCACACCAACCACGAGGACGCCATGCGCCGCTGAACGCTATCGACCCGACATACAGGGCATGGCGTCCGCGGGCCCGTGCATCGCGCAAGCGGTCCCGGGCCCGGATTGTTGCGCTCGTGGCCGTGGCCGTGGCGCTTGTCGCCCTGGTCTCCGCGTTCCGGTCGGAGCCCGGCGGGCAGTCGGTGCTGGAGCCGCCGGCGAACCGGGGTGGCAGTGATGGCGTCGCGTTACCGCTGCCCACGCAGGAGCCGCCGCTGCCGGAGCTGTTCGGCAGTGCGGCGCCGTCGGCACCGAACGGATCCGGCCGCTCCGCCGGTGGAGGTGCGCTCGCGCCGCCGGTGCGACCCGGACCGACGAAAGCGGCCAGCTCACCGAAGTCCGCCCCGGCCCCGCCGCGCTACGCCGCCGTGTCCGGCGAGAGCTGCGGCCAGAGTGACGCCAGTGGCTACTGGAACCGCGGTTGGTTCAGGGATTGGTATGCGGTTTCGGCGGGCGGCTGGACCCGCGACGGTTGCGCCGGTCGGATGATCGCGGTGCCGATGTCCGGCGACACGAACAAGGACGACCCGGACAACGTGATCGTCTGGTGGTTCAAGGTGCCGGGCCAGGCGACGTGTGGGGTTTCCGTGTTCGTGCCGGGCACCGGAAACGTCAAGGACGCGGCCGGCGCGCCGACGACCTACCTCGTGTACGGCACCACCACCGGCAGCGGCTCCATGATCGGCCAGTTCGGCATCGACCAGGTGCACAACCAGGGGCGCTGGGTGGACGCGGGCCGGTACCTGGCGGCGAACGGCCAGCTGTCGGTGCGGATGGTGACCCGCGGAATCGACTGGGGGCCCGGGCGTGACGGCGCCCACCACGGCGTCTCCGCGATGCGCGTCACCTGCTGACCGCCCCACGTGCTGTCCATAGTGGAGCGTCGCGTGCAAGTGCGGTTGTCCTTGGTGGAGGGCCGTTCATTCTCGTGGGGTGTGACGTATTCGGGGCGCGTGGCGCCTGATTACGCGAGACACGTGCTCAGAAAATCCGCCAACGACCGGAGACCCCAATGTACAAAACCGCGGTGATGAAACTCCTCACCGTCAAGGCCGCCGCCCTCATCATCGCCACCACCGCCGCGGGTGGGGTGGCCCTGGCCGCGACGACCGGGACCCTGCCGACCGCGTTGACCGGTAACGATCACGCTTCCACCGGCCTGTCGGTGGCTGCCTCGCACCGCGCCGACACGCCGTCGGTGGCGCCGTTCGCGGGGGACCGGGGCAAGGACGACACGGGCACGAACGGACCGGACGGCGCCAAGGGATCCCCATCGCCTTCGCTGGTGGGCCTGTGCCGCGCCATCAACGCCGGCAACAAGGACGAGCACGGCAAGGCGCTCGAGAATCCCGCGTTCAGCGCGCTGGTCACGGCCGCCGGTGGCAAGGACAAGGTGGACCGGTTCTGCGCCGCGGTCCTCGCGTCGGCGTCGGCCGACCCGAAGGGGCAGCCGAGCCGATCGGCCGACACCGGCCAGGGTGGTGAGCACCGCACCGGTGCGCCGACCGATCGCCCGGCCGGGAAGCCGACCACGGCGGCGACCACGCCAGCTCACCCCTAACCCCGACTCGGGCGGGCGGCCACCGCCCGGTCCGTCCGCCCGCGCGCCGGCGGGGAGGGAAGTCCCACCCTCTCCGCCGGCTCCCCCATTTTCGGGGGCGGCTCATTTTCGGGGGCAGCTCATTTCGGGGACGGCTCAGAACTCGCCGTCGACCGGGTGACAACGCCGGAGCGGGTGGGGAGGGCCGCGGCCCTCCCCACCCGGTTTCAGGTCATCGGCAGGCTGGCGGTGCGCCCGCCGTTCCCCCCTCGTTGTACGCCGTGAGCCGGTTCACGAGCTGCGCCGCCGTGTACGTCACGCCGTTGACCACCACCGTGGTCTGCGACGTGGCGGTGCCCGTCAGCGGGCCGCCCGCCTGCTTGACCAGCGCCTGCGCCGCGTCGATCGCCGTCTGCGCGCCGGCCGGCGTCGAGGCACCGGTGAGCTGGTTGAGCCGTGCGGTGATCAGCTGCTGGCTCACCTGGTTGAGGAAGTTGCTGGCATCCCGGCCGTAGATCGCATCGATCTGGGTCGGGGTCAGCGCGACCCCGCCGATGGCGAGACTGCCGCCGTGCGCGGCCACCAACTTCTTCACCACGTCAGGGTGGTTCTTGTAGTAGCCCTTGGTACGCACGCAGCCGGTCGGTTTCGGCGATGCGGACGCCGAGGCGGTCGGCTTTGGCGACGCGGACGCCGACCCGGTCGGCTTCGGGGAAACGGACGCTGACGCGGTCGGCTTCGGCGACGGCGGCAGCGTCTTGTTGGTGAACGTCACCACGGTCGCGACGAGTGGGCTGGTAGGCGTGGCCGCCGCCACGACCTTCACCGTCGCGGTGCGGTTGGCCACACTGCTCGACACGGCGCGGTCGGCCGGCGCCACGTCGATCGCGGTGACCGCGGTGCCCGCGCGTGCGGCCTCGGTGACCGTCGCCGTTCCAGCCGTGGCCCGGATCGGGCTGCTGCATGCGCCGACCGCGACCGGCACCTTGGTGGTCACGCCGCTCGCCGCCACCATGAACGTGAAGGATCCGGTCAGTGGGTCGCCCGCAGCGGCCTTTTTGCACACCTGCACCACACCGGTGGGTACGGCCTTGTTGGTGAACGTGACGACGGTCTGGCTCGCCACGGACCCGGCCGGCACCTTGACCACGGCCTTGCGGGCGCTCGGGGCCTTGCTGACGAGGCGCCCGACCGGGCTGGCCGTGACGTCGGCGACGGCGATCCAGACCTGCGCGATCTCGGTCACCGTCACCTGACCCTGCGGTGCCACGATCGACGCGCTGCAACCGCCGACGGGTACGGTGACGACGCTCTTCACCCCGGACACGGTGAACTGGAAACTGCCGGTCACCCCCGGACCGGCAGCGGCTTTGCAGATCTTGAGGTATCCCGTCTGTGGAATCGCCGCGTGCGCGACGACCTGCACCCCGATCACGCCAGCGGCGAGTGCGGTGCCGGCGACCAGGCTCTTCACGAGCCGGTGCGATCTCCATTGGGCGATGTGCACAGTGTCCTCCTCGGTGGGTTGAGGGACGAGGGCAGGCGGAAACCGCGGAGGGCGATCTCCGCGTTGTCATGTCTGGCTTGTCATGTCTGGACGTTGCGTCGTTGACGAGCGCGTGCCGTGCGCGCGAGCAGCCTGCGGGCAGGCACCGCCGCCGCACCGGCGTGAATCGGCTGTTCCGAAATGACCGAAAAGGCGCCACGGCCTGTTCCCCGTGCCACTTGTGGTGGTTCACAACAGGAATGGCGCTCGGTACGGAAAGTTAAAGGCACCTGCTAATAAGCGGTCAACGGATCGATGCTCTTCTTTCCGTCTAGCGGGGTACGCCATTCTTTGCGGTGTGACAACCGCACTTGAGTGGGGGCGGATGCCCGTCAATCACCCAAATAGGACAGGTGTCGTATTCGGCTCTTTCGCGGAACGGGTAACGAATAAGTGCCGTTCGCCGCCTATCGAATGTGACCATCTCCGCGTTCACCGATGGCCCCGCGCCGGATCTGGATGCGCTCCTGGACCGGGTCGGCCCGCGCTTCGGACGCGCGGAGCCGCGCCGGCGCGCCCGGGACTACGTGCGGGGCGTGCTGTCCGGCCTGGGGCGGGTCAACGCCTGGACCATCGCGGAGTTCGCCGGTGACCGCGACCCTGACGGGATGCAGCGACTGCTGAACGCGGCGCGCTGGGACGCCGACGGCGTCCGGGACGACCTCCGGGACTGGCTCGTCGCGCAGTTCGGCGGCGCGTCGGGCGTGCTCGTGCTGGACGAGATCGCGTTCCCCAAGAGCGGTAGCCGCTCGGCCGGCGTGCAGCGGCAGTACCTTCCCTGGACCGGCCGGGTGGAGAACGCGCAGCTGGGGATGTTTCTGGCGTACGCGTCGGACGCCGGGCGGGCGCTGGTGGACCGGGAGCTGTTCCTACCCGAGTCGTGGGTGCGCGACCGGGACCGGTGCCGGCGGGCGGGCGTACCCGACGACGTGGGGTTCGCGACGGCCGGGGAGCTCGGCCGCCGCATGGTCGAGCGCGCACTCGCCGCGCGGGTACCCACGGCCTGGGTGACCGGTGCCGAGATCTTCGGTGAGAGCGACGACCTGCGGACCTGGCTCGAAGAGCGGGCCATCGGCTATCTGATGGCCGTGGACCATCCGGGCCCGGTCAGCGGCCGGTGCACGCGCGCCGCGGACGGCGCGTGGACCAGAGTCACCCTGGACAGCTACCGGCACCCGGCCGACGACCGGCCCTGGGAGCGCATCCTGCTCGTACGCTGGCGCTCCACGCGGCCGTCGGAGCCGGCTCTGTACCGCTGTCATGCGCCGGCCGGCACGCCGATCGACGTGCTGGCCGGTGTCGCCCATGAGCTGCGGACCGGGCGCCGCGTCGTCCAGCGGTCCCGTGCCGAGCTCGGCCTCGACCAGTATCAGGTTCGCCGCTACGACGCCTGGTACCGGCACGTCACGCTGTGCCTGCTGGCCGGGGCGTACCTCGCCGCCGCACAGCGGTCGGACTGAGGACGCGGCGCGGACCCGGTGGCGGCTGCGGGAGGAGAGGGCGTGTCGCCATCCGCACTCCGATCGGTGCGTTGTCATCGGTGGTATGCCGGCGGCGGGGGTCGAGTCGCCGGCATACCACCGGGGTGAGCGACAGCTCGGGAGCCTCGGGGCCCAGAGAAGTCACCAACGTTGGAGCGTCGGGGGAGCGTGAGATGTCACACCCCCCGGGACAGCCGATGCGGCGATTACTGTCACCCGGTCGGAGGACAGCGAGGGAGCCACCCGGGCGTTCACAGTGGACAATCGCGACGCCCGGGGTCGCTCAGCTCGGAAAGGGCCCCCCGGCGTCGAGTCAACCCGTGGGGATATGAACGCCACCGGCCGTTTCGCAGCTTGACGGAGATCCATCCCGGATGTCTTATGCGAGGGCCGGTTGGCCGTCTGGAAGGGAGTAACCGGTTCTCATGCGCACTCCGATGTTGACGTCCCAGTTGGCGGTCGCGGTCGAGGATGACTCGTCCGGCGCGACCGGGGTCGTCCGTCAGGTGATCGACGGCCTGCTGGAGTTGGTCGACGACCCGCTTCGCCTGCGGGCGACGGTCGATCACCTCACCGCCCGGCTGCCCTGGTGCGCCCCGATGTGGCATGTGGAGCGCGCGGCGTACGCGACAGCTCCCGCGCTCGCCCTGCGGTTGCTTCGGGAGCAGTTGGACGTCAACGTCGACCGCAGCGTCGCGGCGGCGGTGAAGCTGCTGACCGAACGCGGCTGCGCCGTGCGTACCGCGCCGGGCAGCGCCCTCGTCGGCGCCGTGCTGGATGCGCTGCCGGCACCCACGACGCCGGGCTGGGTCGGCCTGGTAGGCGCTGACGCGCTGGGCCCGACCGCGGTGCTCAACATCGTCGGCACCCGCGACCTCGCCTGCGCGGTGCCGACGGTCATCGTGACGACCTCCCAGAAGCTCGTCCCGGAGCAGCCGTTCCAGCGTCTGGGCGCGGCCGGCTTCGAGCAGGTCCCGCTCGGGCTGTTCGAGATGGTGGTGCTCGACGGCGAGTTGCTGACGCCGGCCGACGTGAGCCGGCGTGCGGCGGCGCTCAGGTAGCGGCGCGTCGCTCGGGTTACCGTCCGGCCGGCCCGGCCGCCGGGGCGCTCGGGTCGCACATCCTGACCAAGCTCGACGCCCACTCCCGGGTCGATATCGCCCGCCATGTGTCCGACCGCCATCGCCACGACGGAGCGAGCCTGCCGGCGACCGTCTAGCCGAGCGTTGATACCTGCCGGTACGTGCGGTTCGCTTGCGACCGGGACGCCGTCGACTAAGCTCGGCGGGTTCCGCGCCCGAGCCGCCCACCGCGACGCTTCGAGCTTTCGGATCACCGAGGCTATGCGGCACAGGCGCGGGCCAGACACCTCGAAAGGGGAGCACTGGATGGCGCCTCAGGATGGCACCCGGCTGCTGGCCGACGAATTCTTCCTGCTGGCACACGACGATGCGACGGGCAAGTCCCGCCTGCATCCCACCGTGAGCGGGATCGGCCTGGCCGGCGCTCTGCTGGGCGAGCAGATACTGTTCGGCAGGGTGGACGTCCGGGAAGGCTGGATCGTGGTCGTCGACCGTTACGACCTGCCCGACGCGCTCGCACAGGCCGTCCTCGATCGCCTCGCGGCGCAACAGCAGCCGCAGACCGTGCGGACCTGGCTGCGGTCGCTGGCCGAGACCGCCCATGACGATGTGGCGATGCGGCTGGCGGCGGACGGTGTCGTGACCAGAGCGAAGTCGCGGTGGCCGGTGCGGGGCGAACGCTGGGTGCCGGCCGACATGTCCAGGGCGGCGTGGCCCGCTGCCCGGCTGCGCATGTTGCTGGCCAAATCGGAGTCGATGACCACACCCGATGTCGCCCTTGCCGGCCTCGCGGTCGCCTGCGGGCTTGGCGCGCAGCTGTTGTGGGACACCCCGCCGGAGGCCCGGCAGTATCTGGACTATCTCGGGTTCACGCTCGCCGAGCCGTTGCGCGAACTGACCAGGCACACCGAGACCGCTGTCGGCGACGCGGTGCTGAGCAGGCGGGTGTGAACCCGCCCACGAGGTTGTGTTCCGGCGTCAACGGCCGCGTGCCCCGGGGGTGACGGGGACGCGTTCCGGCCGCTCCAGAAAGCTGTCGACCACCTGCGGAGAAGGCCTGGGGCGGGTGCCGCGAAGCCAGAGCCCGGCCCCGAGTCCGGCCAGCACCACGGCGGCGAGCAGCCATGGGAGATTGCCCACGAGCGCGTTGTCGGTGCCGATGAGGGTCCGGAAGTGCACTGCGGACAGAACGAACCCGACCGCCAGGCCGATCGCACCGATCGCGGGGACGACGACCGTACGCCCGTAGTTACCTTCCCGCCGGCGAACGAAGAAAGCCACGACCGATACCGCGGCCATCCCCTGCAGCAGCAGGACACCCAACGTGGACAGGCCGATCATGCTCGCCGCGAGGGTCAGGTACGGGTCCAGACCGGTGACGGCGAAGGCGGCGACCACGACGGCGCTGACCGTGCTGACCGACAGGCTGGCGATGTGCGGCGACAGGTGCCGCGTGTGGTAGCGGCCGAGCGGCGAGGGAAGCACGCCGTCGCGGCCCAACGCGAACAGGTACCGGCTGGCTACGTTGTGGAACGCCAGCATCGCCGCGAGCAGGCTCGTGCACAGCAGGATCGCCATGATGCTGCTGACCGTCGTGCCGGCGTTGCGGTCGGCGATATCGAACAGCAGGGTTCCCGGGTCCCGGGAGGCCACTGTCCGGGTCTGCGGCACGCCGATGGCGCCCACGGTCAGCCAGGCGGTGACGAAGTAGAAGACCCCGATGCTGGCCAGCGCGACATAGGTGGCCCGCGGCACGCTGCGCCGGGGATCTGCCGTCTCCTCACCGTAGAGGGCAGCGGACTCGAACCCGACGAAGCTGGTGAAGGCGAACATCAGGCCGATGCCCAGCGAACCGGCGAGCGCCTGGCCCGGACTCAGCGACGCCGAGGGCAGCGCGGCGAAGCCTTTGTGGAGCAGGATGCCAACGTCCATGAGCGCCACGACGGCCAACTCGGCGCTCATGAGAACGCCCACCACCTTGGCCGACAGGGCCACCGACCGGTAGCCCAGAGTGGCCACCAGCACCAGCGCCACGATCGTGGGCCACCCCCACGGGATGTGCACGCCGACGGCACGCAGGACAAGGTGGACGAAGTAGCCGACCGCGCCGGCAAGTCCGGTGGTCAGCGCGGTGTAGGACACCACTGCCAGGTAACCGGCACCGATCGCCGGAGGCCGGCCCAGACCGCACCCGACATAGGTGTAGAAGGCTCCGGTGTTGACCACCCGCCGACTCATGGCCGCATAGCCGACCGAGAAGCACAGCAACACCACGCAGGCAAGCGCGAACGCCACGGGCAGGCCGGCGCCGTTGCCGTACACCAGCGCGAGCGGCACGTTCCCCACTATCGCGGTCAGCGGCGCCGCCGCCGCGATGACGAGGAACACGACCCGTCTGGTGGTGAGCGTGCCCGCCCGCGAGTGAGTCGCCGCGTCCATATGTTCTCCTCAGCCTGCCGCTTCGACCTCCGTGACCGTGGGATGACCGCTCGTCAGTGCCCACGTGCCTCTTCGTTCAGCGCTCCCGGCCGTGTTGCCGTCACCCGTGCCTACGTGCTGGCGCTGGCCAGCAGCAGCGCGGCCACGGAGGCGAGCAGGGCGAGCGTCGCGGCCACGGCGCCCGTGGCGATGAACCGGGGGGAGCGTGTCCGATTCCCGGGTTCGTAGTTCTTGTCCTCATCTCTGTTGCCGCGCTGTCCAACCTGCAAACCATCTATGACTCTGAGAAGGACTTCGTTGTCGGCTCAG
>WNGE01000023.1_pt1 | contig 140497 bp, 114 predicted proteins | sample 5400651 | NCBI WGS metagenome assembly WNGE01 (sample SAMN13153370, study PRJNA577476) | soil metagenome | isolation source: 60 cm soil or saprolite under grassland replicate 2 | place: USA:California | collected 2016-06-15 | reverse complement strand
GATGGCAGACTGAACGGGCAACGGAGGTCCTCAGCAACGGGCTGATCTTGGTCGACACCCGTCTTACCGGACCTCCGTTGCCATGTCCGCCCATCCATGCGATCTCAGCCAAACCACTTGACAGCAGACCGCAGCCCCTAACTCCCCGGAATTGGGGCTAGGCCTGGGCTAGGCGCCCGCCGCCCCTGTCTGCTGGTCGGCCCGCGCACGGGCGTGGGTTCGCGTATCGTTCCACGCATACCAACCGCCGTACGCGGCCATACGCGGGCATGATCGGCGGCCTATTCCCTCCCACGAGCAAGCGGACCCGTGTCGCCCAACGATTCGACTGCACAGCATGTTGTCACAGCGGTGCTTGTCGCCCACGACGGTGCGCGCTGGCTTCCCGAGGTTGCCCACGCGCTGCGCGAGCAGACCCACCCGGTCGACCGTATTGTCGCCGTCGACACCGGCAGCAGGGACCGCAGCGGAATGCTGCTCGCCAGGCTGCTCGGCAATGCCGCGGTGTTCGGTGCCGATCGCGGCACTGGCTTCGGTGCCGCCGTCGCCCAGGCGCTTCGGCACCGTGCCGCAAGCACCGCCGTTTCTGACTGGGGCGCCGATGACACCGTCGAATGGGCGTGGCTGCTGCACGATGATTGCGCGCCAGAACCCGACGCGCTCGAGCGGCTGCTCGAGGCGGCGAGCCGAACGCCGCACGCCGCCGTCCTTGGGCCCAAGGTCAAGGACTGGGAAGACCGCCGGATCATCGTCGAGGCGGGAATCACGATCGACGGGTCCGGGCGCAGAGAGACCGGGCTGGAGCCGAACGAACTTGACCAGGGGCAGCACGACGGCGAGCGTGACGTTCTCGCCGTGGGCAGCGCGGGCATGCTCGTTCGCCGCGACGTGTGGGATCGACTCGGCGGCTTCGACCGCAGCCTGCACCTGTTCCGCGAAGACATCGACTTCTGCTGGCGGGTGACCGCGGCGGGCTACCGGGTCAGGCTGGTCACAGACGCCGTGATCCGGCATGCGGAGGCGACCGCGCGGCGACAGCGCGCGGCGACAGCGGCGGCCGGACATCCGCGCCGACTGGACCGGCGCAATGCGCTGTACGTGCTGCTCACCAACCTGCCGCTGCCCGCAATGCTCATCTCGGCCGCGCGCAACCTGGTCGGGTCACTGCTGCGAGCGCTGATTCTGCTGGCCAGCAAGCAGCCCGTCGCGGCGTGGGATGAGTTCACGGCGCTCGGCTCGGTGCTCTCCGACCCGCTCTGGCTTGCACGTGGCCGGCGGGTCCGCGCGCCGGGGCGGCGGAGCGCCTACCCAGTGATCCGCACCTTCATACCGCGCGGCCGGGCGGTGGGCCGGCTCACCGAGATCGTCGGCACGGCCCTGGCGGGCTCGCAGCAGGCCCACCCGCTGGAGGACGACGAAGAGGCGCTGCTCACCGACACCGGCCTCGGGCAGCGGATCATGACGCACCCGGGTGTGCTTGCCGTCGTCGGCCTGACCGTCATCGCGCTCGTCGCCGAGCGGTCGCTGCTGCGCGGCGGGTGGCTGGGCGGTGGCGCCCTCGTTCCGGTCCACGGTGGGGCTGCGAGCCTGTGGCGCGGGTACCTAGCCGGTTACCACGACGTTGGCATCGGCTCCGCCACGAACACGCCACCGTATGTCGCGATCCTGGCGCTTCTTGCCACCCTCGCCGCGGGCAAACCATGGCTCGCCGTTGACGCGGTGCTGCTCGGCTGCGTGCCACTGGCCGGCCTCACCGCCTACCTCGCGGCCCGCCGGATCACCGCGCACACGCCCGCCCGGGTCTGGGCGGCGTGCTCGTACGCATTGCTCCCGGTGGCAACCGGCGCTGTGGCAGGCGGAAGGGTTGGCACCGCCGTGGCCTTCGCGCTGATGCCGCTCATCGGCATTCTGGCCGGCCGAATGCTCAGCCTGCCCGGCAGCCGTGGGCGACAGTCGGCCTGGGCGGCGGGTCTCGTGGTCGCGGTCATGGCGGCTTTCGTGCCGCTGGTATGGGCGTTGTCGGTCATTGTCGCCGTGCTCGCTTTTGTCGCCTTCGGAAGAGGCCGCCGCCAAGCAGTGATCAACTTTGGCATTGTCGCGCTCGTGCCCGCCGTGCTGCTTGCCCCATGGACGCTCGACCTGTTTTTCCACCCGTCGCTGTTCCTGCTCGAGGCGGGTCTGCAGCGCCCTGGCCTGGCCAGCCCGTCGCTGCCCGCATCGTCTCTGCTGCTGCTCAGCCCAGGTGGTCCTGGTGTACCGCCAGTGTGGGTGACCGGCGGATTCGGGCTGGCCGGGTTCGCGGCCCTGCTCTTTAGCCGCCGCCGCGTTCTGCTGGCGGCGGGCTGGGGGGTCGCGCTGTCCGGCCTGCTCATCGCCATAACTGTGAGCCGGATCACGGTGGTGCCCCCGACCGGCGGCCCGGCCGTGCCGGGCTGGCCCGGGGTTGCGCTCACCTTCACCGCGGCTGGTGTGCTACTCGCCGCCGTGACGGCGGCCGAGCCGCTTGCCGAGCTGCTGCGCGCCGGTGGGCTCCTGCGGATCTGCGGCGCCGTGGTCGCGCTCGCCGCCTGCTCGGCACCGGCTCTGGTCGCGGGAACGTGGCTGATCAGCGGTGTGCGTGGGCCGCTGACCAGCACCGGTAAGACGATCTTGCCGGAGTTCGTCACCGCGTCGACCGACAACGGGATGCGGCTGCGCACGCTGGTCCTGCGTTTCGGTCCTGGGCCGATCAGGTACACGGTGCTGCGCAACACCGACCCCGTCCTCGGTGACCTGGAGCTTGCCCAGCCTGGGCGAGCGCGTCGGCTGCTTGACAGGGTGGTGGCGGGCCTGGCCACAGGTAGCGGCGGTGACCTAGGTGACGATGGCCGGGCGCTGAGCCAGTTCGCCATCGGATACGTCCTACTCCCCGCGCCCGACCGCCGTATGGTCCGCGTGCTTGATGGAACGCCGGGCCTTCGGCCGGTCAGCCTCACGCGGTCGTCTGGGCTGTGGCAGGTGACAGCGGTGACGGCCAGGGTCCGCGTCATCGGCGCCGGCGGCAGCGTCGTTCCTGTGCCGTCCGGGCGGGTCGAGGTCAGCGGTGCCCGGGTGCCAGCGGCGGGCGGAACCCTGGTGCTCGCGGAGCCTGCCGACAATGGCTGGCATGCCAGCCTGAACGGTCGGCCATTGACGCAGCTGAGCAGGCCGGTCGGCGGCTGGGCGCAGGGCTTCAGGTTGCCGCCGGGCGGTGGCCGCCTGACCATCACCCACGGCATGCTCATTCACCAGCTTGCCCTCGCCCTCGAGGCGATCGCCTTGGCCGTGGTCGGTGTGCTCGCGCTGCCGTCCGCGCGCGGCGTGACCGCCGCGCAGGAGGAGCAGGCGCCCGCGCGGGGGGCAGGCTCGCGCGGGGCAGGCTCGCGCGCCTCTGGCTCGCGCAGGCGCGGCGGGCGTACGCAGAAACCGTCCCGTGGAACGCGCGGAACGCGCCCATCGAGAGCTTCGCGCACGGGCGCCAGCATGGCCCGCCGGTCGCCCGACGATGTTGCCCCCCCGCGCGAGGCCGCGCCTGACCCGGCCGGGCGGCACCGGTGAGAGGCCTGGTCGCCAACCGCTTCGCGCTGGGCGGGCTGGTCGTGCTCGCGCTTGGGGCGCTGTTCGGGGTGGCCTGGGTTACCCGCACGGCGCGAGGGATCGCGCAGACACCCACGCGCCCGCAGGTTGTGCCGGTAACCTCGGCGATCCGGTCATGCCCGGCGCCGGGCGCGGGCCGCGTGGCGGTGTTGGCGGCGTCCAGCGGACAGGGCCGCGCCCAACTGCTCGGCGCACCCGACCGGACCCCGCTCGGGCAGGTGTCCCAACCGGGTCGGCTCTGGTTGTCGCGGACCGGATTCGCCCGGCCAAGCGCGCCACGACGGTCGCATCCCGCCGCGGCAGTAATAGTCGAAGCGAGCGGGCACATGGCGCAAGGCCTGGACGCTGAGCAGACCACCTATCCACCGAACGGCGCCTCTGGCGTTAGCGGTGCCCAGTGCAGCCAGCCGGGGACCGATTTCTGGTTCCTCGGCCCCGGACCGGCGAGGTCGGCGAGGCTCGCCCTGCGCCTGGTGAACCCGGACAGCCAGGAGGCCGCGGCAGATGTCGAGATCTTCACCGATACTGGGCCGCTGCAGGGCAACACCGACACGGGAATCGCGGTGCCGCCGCACGGCAGCGTGGTCCAGTCGATGGCGAAACTCACCAACGGCACGCGGGTGCTTGGCTTGCATGTCCGTACCAGCGTCGGGCGGGTCGCTGCGGCCGTGCAGGCCGCGACCGGTTGGTGGCGTGCCGCGACCGCGCCGGCCACGCAGGTGGTCGTCCCTGGCCTGCCGCGCCGTGGCACGGGCCGTCGGCTGTACCTGGTCGATCCCGGCGGGGACGACGCGCAAGTGCATGTGCAGGCGATCACGCCGGCGGGCACGTACGAGCCGGCCGGCGCGGGCGGAATCGATGTTCCGGCTGGCTCGGTGGTCGCGCTCGATCTTCCGTCGCTGAACGGGATTCCTGCCGCACTGCGACTGCGGTCAACGGTGCCGGTGACCGCGGCCGTGCTGGTGAGCGGGCGCGTGTTCACGGCCGCAACTGATCCGATCGAGCAACAGGGTGTGATCGCGGACAACATGGCAGGATCCGGCTACACGACATCGGTCGTGGTCTCCGCACCAGCGAGCGCCGCGAAGGTGCGCATCACGCTGGTCGGCCCGAGCGGCCCGCTGGGCGCCGGCAGGCTTGTTTCCATCCGTGCCGGGCATTCGGCCAACGTCACGGCCGCCCCGCCCCGCGACGCGCGCGATGGCGTTCATGGCTTCGCGATCGTCATCACGCCCGTGCGCGGTTCCGGACCGGTGTACGCGGGCCGGGTGCTGATGACGCGGCTGGGCGGTGTTCAGATGATCACACCGGTGCCGAACGCCCAATCGTCGGTGAGGTTGCCCGCCCTCGACAGCGCGGCAGGGGCGGCCGTTGGCTGACCCGGCGGCTGGCTTGTCACGTTTGCGTCACGGGTCCATCCCTGCGCGCAGGTCGCGGCTTTGTGTCGGCTGGACATCCACGTTAATGGTTGGTTTATCGTGTCCATTCGGGTTGACGGGGCTAGGTGGCTCCCATAAGTTTTTAACGGTTTTCTGCGGGGGATTCGTGTTCCGCCGTGTATCCGGAGGTGAGGGATGGCGGGCGAGACTTCTGTTCAACGAGCCGCCATGAACCAGGCTGCCCAGCAGCTTGACGATGCCTACAGCGTCGTCACCGCGCTGCGCCAGCAGTTGCAAGGCCACAAGGGTGAGCTGCTCGGCAACTGGCAGGGCGAGGCGGCCACCGCCTTCAGCAACGTCTATGAGCAGTTCGACGCGGACTTCGGCAAGGTCCTCGCCGCGATGAACCAGTTGCACGAGAAGCTGGTCGCCACGCACGCGAGGTACGTCGCCACCGAGGCCGAGCAGAGCGCGACTGTGAACAAGGTCGCAGGCCTGCTCAACACCCGTTGACCGGAAAGGGACGACAGGAATGAGCAGCAGCGACTTCACAATGGCCAACTTCGCTGGAATGGCCACGGGCGAACAGCAGTTCCTTGCCGTGTTCAATGCCCTGACAAGCACCTTGGGTGATCTCCAGCGCCAGCTGGAGAATTCACTGCAGATGTGGACGGGTGACGCGCGCGGAGCCTATACGCAGGCCAAGGCCGCGTGGGACAGCGCCGCCCAGGACATGGCAGGCGTGCTGAACCATCTTGGCGCCGTGATCGGGACCGCGAACACCACCTACCAGAACACGGAGCGGGCCCTGTCCGGTCTTTGGGCCTGACCTCGGAACGGGGGTAACGATGGCTGCCGCCCCTCAGCCGACACCCACGCCGGAGCCGACACCGAGCCAGAGCCACTACTATCCCGACGGGCGGGGCAAGGCCAACGACTACCAGCCTCCTGCGCCAATGCAGTCAAGCTGGCCGCAGCTCAGCGCAGCGGGTGAACTGAATGTTCACCGCGACACGCTGCGGCAGGTCGCAAAGGCGATGGATGCCGACATACAAGACGTGCAGGTGACCTTGTCCGACCTGTACCAAAACGGCCTGGTCAGCGAGGCGCAGCTGGGCAGCCCCGACGAGTCTCGCGTCCGCAACCGTCAGCGCATATGCGGGTATCACGCAGTTGGTCAACGATCTGATAGCGGCCCACACAGCGGTGGTCGACCGGATCAACCAGTCCGCGAATGCGTACAACGACGCCGAGAGCAGCAACACGGCGGCCGTTCAGGGCGCCGGCCAAGGCTCAGGCGGCAGCGGGTCAGCACCGCAGGGAGGGTACGGGGGTCCGGCCCCCCTCTCGCAAGGCGGCGGCACAGGCGCCATCAGCGGCTCTGGAGGCGGACGCGGCTCACTCGCCGGGTTCAGTCCAGCGCCCTCCGGCGGGCGCATTTCAGCGGGCAAGCCAGAAACTGGCCCAGCAAGCGGTCAGCCTGCTCGGCCATGCCCAGCGGCTAGCCGGGGCGTGGGGCGGTGCCACCGCGCCGAAAGCACTCGCCCAAATCAGGCAGTTGCACGACACCGCCCTTAGCCTCGCCAACGCCAGCCAGGGGGTCGGCTCGGTGCTGCAGTGGCAGGATACGACGATCATGCCGTACTACAAACAGCAGATCAAACAACTGGCCGAGGCCAAGAGCCACGAAAACATTTTCGATAAAGCCAAGGATTTCCTGGCAGGCGGCGATTCACGCGACCAAGCGGCGGCTAACCAGCTAGCCAAGTTCAATACCCGGATTGCGGAGGCCTACAACAGTCTGCCCTCGACCGTCCAGAAGAATCTGCCACCATCCAGCTAGCCCGCTGGCAAGCGGTATAGGCTTGCTCGTACCAAGGATCGCTGGGCGGCAGTGGATATCGGGGGTTATTCGGATGAGGCGCGCGGCGGTCATTGTGGGTGGGTTGGTCGCATTCATGCTGCTCGGGATGGTTCTGGCGGCCTGCGCTGGCCCGACAAGTATTGACTCGCGGCTCCTGGCCGGACCTCGGCCAGTGCAAGAGTTGGCGCAAAGGCCGGTGCAAAAGCTAGTGCAAAGGCCGGTGCAAAAGCTGGTGCAAAGGCCGGTGCAAAGACCCCTCTATGGGGTCACAGCGGACGACATATCCAATGTCAGGCAAATCGTCGCAAGCTCGCGGCATCTTCCGCATACGCCGACGACACGCATCTACTTCGACGTGACAGAACCCGCGAAATACTATGCCGCGGCCGTCGGTGCGCTGCGGCCTGTGAGCTACCTCATGGGCGAACTGCTCGACTCCTCTGACGAGCGTCATGTCAGCACGCAGGCCTACCGAACGCGGGTCAAGTCCTACCTTGCGGCGTTTCGTGCTGAAATTGACCTGTGGGAGATTGGAAACGAGGTAAACGGCAACTGGACTGGACCCTACGCTACAGTCGGGGCGAAGCTAAGCGAGGCATACCGCGAGGTCGCGGCCGAAGGCAGGCGCACCGTTCTCACGCTGTATTACAACGATGACTGCGGCGACGGGTCGGCAGAGTTGGATCCGGTTGCATTCTCACGAAAATACGTGCCGCCGGAGGTGCGCGGCGGGCTCGACTATGTGCTGCTTTCCTACTACGAAGGCAACTGCCGTGGCATCCGGCCGACGGCCGCAACCTGGACCTCATACTTCAAGAAACTGCACGCCCTGTACCCGCACGCGCTCACGGGTTTTGGCGAGGTCGGCTTGACGAGTCCAGCCACCGACAAGACCCGGGCCCGTGCCACGTCGTTGATGCGCTATTACTACGGCCTTCGGGTGAGGCTTCCTTACTATGTCGGCGGCTACTTCTGGTGGTATTACGACGAGGACTGCTTGCCCTACACGAGCAAACCGCTCTGGAGTGCCCTGCGGGCGGCGTTCGAGGCTGAGGCGCCGTAGCGCCCCGCGTCCGCAACCGCGGCGCTCGCGCTGACGTCAGCGCGAGCGCCGCGAGCACCGGCTCAGCTCAGGCCGTTCGGGCTGACGAACGTGTACCCGAGCCCTTTGATTCCTGTAACGATCTGCTGCAGGTCGCTCAGCGGGTAGCTGGGGTGGAAGAAGAAGCTGGCCACTCCTTGCGTCACGGCCAAGTTCAGCTGCGCGTTATGGACGATGTCCGCGGGCAGCCGCGGCGCAACGTTGTTCACCGCGACCGGCTCGTAGTTTCCGAGGTTCTCAGGGATGATTTTCTCCCCGTAGACGTCGTGCGCAACGTAGGGGAAGAACTGGCCGAAGATGTGACTGTAGTCCAGCGGCTGACCGCTCAGCTCGCCGCCGACGAACAACTCTCGCTCGTATCGGGTCGCGTAGACACTGTCGATGCCTGCGTAATCCGCGGCCGACGCGAAATAATGCGGCGTTTCCCATATGGTCGGCGCGTTCAGCCCTGCCGTGGTGAACAACAGCCGCCCGGTGAGCGCGCGCGTGCTGGCCCAAAGGCTTGAGTCACCGGGCAGGGGGCCGGTCCAAACGATCCAGTCGCTGTCCCTGCAGGGCGCGTCAAAGGTGTATGGCGGGCTTTGGGTAGCTGAGCACCGAGCCCGGTAGAACTCGGCGTCGTCGCCGGTCACCGCGTCGTAGGGGTTGTCGACGGTCGAGTACTGGTGCGTGTAGCCGTGCTCGAGGATAGTGCCGCCCTTGGACTGCATATGCTTCAACGCCGACACCACGGTTGGCGCCTGCGCCAACGTGATCGTCTGCGGCGTGCCACCGCTGTAGTACCCGGTCGGGTCGGTGTAGGTGGGGATGACGCCCACGCTGAACGGCACGTTCTGGCTGGACAGATAGTCGGCGACCTGCCGCAGCTCGGACGGGTCTGAGGTTGGGCTGACATCTTCGATCCGGACAAGCGCCCGATGGGCCGGCTGGGCGGATGGCGCGAGCGCAGCGAACAACAGGTCGCTGAACGCGACGTAACGGTCGGATTCCGAGATGAAGGAGAAGGGCACCTCCCCCACGTAGGTCAGGTTGGCCGACCGGATCGCCCAGCCGAAGCTGGTTCCGCCGCTCTGCGCGATCGGCGCGCAGTTCACCGCCGCGCCGCTGCTGTCGGTGCAATTGGCCGAGCCCAAGACGCTGACCGCCGCGGGGGTGACGATGTCGGGGGCGAGGATGTCGGCGCCTGCCGCGGCGTTTCTGCTGAACGTCTGGCCCTTGTAGGCGATTGTGGTCGCGTCATCGGTTGTGTCGAAGTAGGAGGCCGATGCGTCCCAGCCGTATTTCGCCTTGAATACCTGATCGGCGTTGCTGCCCTCGGCGCCGGAGAGCTGCCAGACGTTGTTGGCCGCCCAGATCACCGGATGGGTGGTGGCGAGAACATCGTTGAGGAACGTGGTCGGCAGGGGCTCGTTGTAGGTCGAGCCGATGTAGATGGTCGCCGTGTAGTTGTTCACCTGGCCAGCGACGTAGTCTGCCGCTGGCTCGGCGGTGACCCGGCCAAAATGGCCGGCCAGGTTGCCCGCCGCCAGGGCGTAAAGCTCGCCGAGGTACCCCCACGCGCCGGTGGTGTCATAGACGACCAACGTCGTCGCGGACCCCGAAGCGCCCCATGTCACGGCTCGTGGCGGAGTGATCGTTGTGGTGATCGCGCCGGCTAGATCGACCAAAGCCGTCGGGGCCTGGTACCCACTCGGCAGCGTCAGCGGCCCGGACGGCGGAGGCGGCGGCGCTGGCAGGCTCACGGTGACGCCGGGTCCCGCGGCCAAGCTGTAGCTCGCCGGGTCGAGGAGGCTTTTCTGCGCGGCGCTGGCCGACGTGGCGGTGGCGCCGAGCGGTATCGCGAGCGCTGCGGCCGTGACGGCCGCGCAAACCACGCGATGGCGGCTTACTCTCATCGATTCCTTCTTCTGTAGGGAACATAGTTTCTATACAGCCCGGGGAGTTGCGTGGCTTACCCCGGGCAAAACGGCTGTTATGACGCGATCAACGCAGGCCCACCTCGGCTCGCAGGCACCTGGTCGGCGAGGTCGGTGGGTGCGCGTTGAAATTCGTCCGCGGCCGGCCCGAAACCGAAGTGGTGCGCGAGCGCCGCGACCGCTCGTTCGGCTGCGCGGCCATCGCCATATGGGTTGATGGCGTTGGCCATCGCCGTGTAGGCGGTGGGGTCGGTGAGCAGTTGATCCACCGCGTCCACGATGACGTCTTCGTCGGTGCCGACCAGACGGGCGGTGCCCGCCCTCACCGCCTCCGGCCGCTCGGTGGTGTCCCGCATGACCAGCACCGGCTTGCCCAGGCTGGGGCCCTCCTCCTGCACGCCGCCGCTGTCGGTGAGGATGAGCGTGGCGCGGTTCATCAATCGGGCGAACCCGCCATAAGCGACTGGCTCGGTCACGATCACGTTAGGCATGTCGCGCACGGCGGGGAGCACCGCCGCGCGCACCGCCGGGTTGCGATGAATGGGCAGCACGATGCGCAACTCGCGGTGCGTACGGGCGATCCGGGCCAGGGCGCGGCCGACCGCGCGAAGCGGCGCGCCCCACGATTCCCGCCGGTGCGCGGTCACAAGCAGCACAGGAGCATCGGTCGCGTCCAGGTCAGCGAGTGCCTTCTCGCCGTAGCCGCGGTGGCGGGACACAGCCCACAAGAGCGCGTCGATGACGGTGTTGCCTGTCACGACGATGGTGGCCGCGTCGACCTTTTCTGCGAGCAGGTTCGCGCGGCTGGTGGCGGTCGGCGCAAGGTGCAGCGCAGCGAGCCGGGTGGTCAGCCTGCGATTGATCTCCTCCGGATAGGGCGAGTAGATGTCCCCGGTCCGCAGGCCTGCCTCGAGGTGAACAACCGGGATCCGCTCGTAGAAGGCGCCGAGCGCGGCCGCGAACACGGTGGTGGTGTCGCCTTGCACCACGACAGCGTCTGGCCGCTGCTCAGCCAGCAGGTCCTGAACGCCGGCGAGCGCGCGGGTGGTGACGCTGGTCAACGTCTGGCCAGCCTGATGAATGTCCAGATCGAAATCGGGCTTGATCTCGAAAACCTCGTTGACCTGGTCCAGCATGCTGCGGTGCTGTGCGGTCACCGCGACGAGCGGCGTGAACAGAGCCGAGGATCGAAGTTCGCGGATGAGCGGCGCTACCTTCACCGCCTCCGGCCTGGTGCCGTAGATGACCATGACCCGGCATGGGGATAGCGCCATCGGTGTGTCGGTTCCTTCCTGGTTGCTCCTGCTGACGGCTAGTTCGGCGCGGCCGTAGGCAACGGCTTCAGCACGATGTGCGAAAAGCGCGCCGTCGAGTCCTCGGCGTAAGCGCCGAATGCCCCACTCGGGTAAGGGCCCTGCGTGTCGGTGAATCGCGTGAGCAGGCGGCCATCGCCAGAAACGGTGATCTGGTTGCCGATTTTGACGATTCCAATGGTGTGGGTCACGCCCACGGGAAATCGTGGGAGCTTGCCCGAGGCGAGAAACCGCTCGTCACCGGGGTAAGCCGGGTCCTGCTTGGAAAGCAGCCATCCGGTCGGCTCGAGGGTCAGCGCATAAAACCGCTGGTTCGACGTGTAATCCCAGACCACCCAGCCGACTTCCCATGGGTTCGGCGGCCCGGCGGCGCCGTTCCGCAGTTGGCGCAGGGTCCGCACGCGCAGCGTGGCGACGAAGTCGCGGTACCAGGCCTTCGTCAAGACCAGCGCGGCATGGGTGTCGTGCGGGTTGCGGGCGGTGCCAGGAGACAACGTGATCACCTGTTGGCTGCCGGAGCCGCGAGTCGCGATGCTGCCGTAACCGTTGAAGGCGGAAAACCATTGGCTCTGACCCGATTGGCCCCATCTCGACCATGCCCCCGCGACGGTGACCGCCGCGCAGGCGGCCGCCATGGCGAGCGGCACCGCGATCGCACGGCGCCGGCGCCGCAAGCCGCCTCCGACCTTGGCCCTGCCCGTGCCTGCGACCCGGCCCCTGCCACCGCCTCGGCCTGGCGGTGGCGCCTGCGCCCCCGCGGTCGCCTCCGCCACGCGGTCGGTCTTGGCCCAGCCGGTGCGGCCACGAAGCGTACGGCCGACCGCCCACCAGCCAGCCGCATACCACATCAGGCCGTAGCACACGTAGAGATGGGCGAAACCCGCGATCCTCAGCAGCGACGTTCCGCTCGCCCGTTCGCTGGACCGTTCCCTGGTCCAGTAGACATAACTGAAGATCAGGGCAGGCCCGAAGGTCAGCGCGTAGGTGGAGCCGATCCACCAGCCGAACGGGTTTCCGCCATCGGCGGCGACGAGCCCGAAATTGGCCGCGGAAGCAACGAACGACGCGGAGAGCAGTGAGGCGATGAGCAGGATCGCCGGGCTCGACAGGTGGTATAGCAGATCCGCGCGTGCCCGCCGCGGCGCGCTGCGCAGCAGGATCGGCACAAGCTTCCAGGACTGTAGATGACCTTGGAACCATCGCGACCGTTGCCGGATCAGCCGCTTCAACTCGACTACACCCTGCTGGTGAACCGCCGCGGCGGAGCAGTATTCGTTGCGCCACCCGGCGGCAAGCAGCCGGACTCCGAGGTCCAGATCATCTGTCAGGCTGCGGGTCCACGGAGCAGGCCCCAATGCGCGAAGCGCAGACAGCCGCATGAACTGCCCGTTGCCGCCGAGGCCCACGCTGCCGAGATGGCGTCGGCCGCGCTGGAACACCTCGGTGTAAATGACGAATTCCATGTCTTGCATCCGCGCCAGCAGGCTTTCGTCACGGTTATTGATTCGAACGCCGATTTGCACCGCGCCGACCTTTGGGTCGGCGAAGCAAGGGCTGACCACGGCGATGCTGTGTGGTTCGAGTCGGCCATCCGCATCAACGATCACAACGATGACGTTGGCTGGATCACGGTCGTCGAGTAGCCTGTTGTCGCTGAGGTGGCGGACAGCGGCGTTCAGCGCCTCCCCTTTGCCCTGCCGGGCGTGCGGTGCCGTGCGCCGCAGCAGCCACACCCGGTCGCCCGTGAGGCGTGAGACGACATCGACGGTGCCGTCGTCCGAGCCGTCGTCGATCACCATGATGACGAAGTTGTCGCCGGGCATGGACAGCAACCGCCGCAGGCTGTTGCCGATGACCTTTTCCTCGTTCAGGCAGGGCAGCAGGAAGACGAAGAACAGCTCCCTGCCACAGTCTCCGGATTGGCCGGCGAGCCGCCGCGGGTCGCGCCGTGACGCTGCGAGCAAGGCGAGCCCATAGCAGCCGACACCGACGATCAGAGCCACGGCCAGCCACACCAGCGGCCAGTCGGGAAGGGCTGGCCGGCCGCCTGGCTTGGCCGCGATGGGCGGCGGCGCGACGGGGTTGGCGACCGGCAGCTCGACCACGCCCCGCGCGGGCCCGTTCGCCGTCTCCACCGTGATCAGTGCCCGGCCGGGCAGCGGTGCGGTGTCGATGAAGCGCAGGTAATACTGCTCGGTCAGGGCCGCGATGATCCGGCGAAAGGCTGTGCGCCAATCGCCGAGCGCGCGCAGCCTGCTGGCGAACCCGCCCGTGCCCGCAGCGAGCGCGTCATAGGACGTCGCACCGCGGTGTGAGGCGTCGAGCACATACAGGGCAGTCCCGCTCGCGGCGAGCTGCCGATGGAGATGGTGGGCAGCCGATGGGCTCAACGGCTCGTCCGAGGAGATCACGAGCACCACGGTCCGGCGCACGCGCGGGCCGGCCGAAAACGCCGCGAGCGCCGCCGCCATCCGCGTCGCGGCGGGCGGCAGCTCAGTGCGCGGCCGCGCACTTGGAGCTAGCGCCCCGATCACCGCGACGGCGGCAGTCGGATCGCTTGTCAGCGTCTGGGCGCCCAGCCTGGGCAAGGCCGCGGTTTGCGCCCCGCTGGGCAGGCCCACGACGAACCGCGCCGCTGCGGCCTGCTCGGCTCGCAGAGCCGCGGCAGCCAGATGGGAGTCGAGGGCCAGGACGAGCTGCAGATCGCCTGGCCAGAGCCGGCTAAGGCGTGGCCGCAGGGTCGCCGCTCCGATCTTCACGGTGACCTGTCGCGCGTGGGGTTGCGGAACCGTTACGACCAGCCCGACGTGCGGGTAGCGCGAGACGTCCACACGGAACACGGCCACCGGTCGGGAGCCCGGCCCGTGACCCCGGGCCGCCAGGTCAAGGGCGACGGCGCGGGCGGGAGTTGCCAGGCCGGCGCCAACAGCTGCCAGGCCAACGCTCAGAGCTGCCAGGCCAGTCCGCAGGCTCATGCGGATGTGCTACGGGCGGCGGCGCCGCGAAACCGTATCACCCGGCCGACCAGCCAGAGTCCGGCCATGACGACGAGGTAAAGCCCGAAGAGGCCTCCGGCTGTATCGAGCAAAGCCCGCGCCACAAACCAGCACGCGCCGTTGTAGGGCAATTGAGCAGCTGACCCGAATGCGGCCAAACCTGCCAAACCCGCAGAGTAGTACATCAAGCCTCCCGTAGCCGCCAAGGACCGAGTACATGATGATCAGCTCAGCGATAAGGTCGACAGGTCCTTTTCCGCCCGTTTTCGGCGAGTGGGGTCCAAAAGGCGCTCTGTGGGATTCTTTACCGGGTCCAGGTTGGGGGGCCGACCCTTATCGACGCTCGCTGACTATATCGCACTTCAGGGAAAACGCCCGCTTCTTACCGCGGTTTCTGGGCGCTGTTCCTTGTGGAGCTTTTCTAGCAATAGCGAAAAGACGGCATCAATGGCAGCAAAATGCGTCACACCGTACGCGGCAGGCGCTAATCCTCGCCGTCGTAGCCGTCGTCGACGATTTCCGGGTCAACGCCGAGCAGCCGCGCGACCTCCTCGACGACCGCGTCGAATACAAGCGCGGCGAGTTCCTCCTCGTCCTCGGCGCGTGCCTGCGCCGGGCGGCGGTACACCACGATCCGGGTCGGCTTGCCCGCTGCGGCGTGCTCGAGTCGCGCCACAGGCACAGGGCCCGGCCCTGCGGGCGGGACTTCCTCGACCGCGAACTCGACGCCAGCTAGCTGTTGCTCCCACCGAGATTCGAGCCGGTGTACCGCATCGAGCACGAGGTCGTCAAAATGCTGTGCCCGTGTCCTCGACAGTGGCACGTCCGCAGGCGCAAGTGGGCCGCGCAGGCCGCGCCCGTGCCGGTCCCTGCGCACCGGCCTGCCGTTACGCACATCGCCGAGGTTAGCGCGAGTGCCAGCGCTGGTCCCAAGACACGAACGTGAAGAGTGCCCGAGGTGATGGCACGACTGGCCGGAGCCGGATACGGTCGGTGCCACCGAAGTGATCGCGGTGGGCCGAGCGAGGTGAGCAGGTGAGTACCCGTCGTTGCTCCCGCACCGCGTGCAAGCAGCCCGCTATCTGCACCCTCACCTATGTCTACCGCGACTCGACCGCCGTGCTCGGGCCGCTCGCCGCCTACGTGGAGCCGCACTGTTACGATCTGTGCGCGGCGCACGCCGAGCGGCTGACCGCGCCGCTGGGCTGGGAGGTCGTTCGGCTGCCTGTGGAGCCCGCGCAGCCGGGAAACGACGACCTGGAGGCACTGGCGAACGCGGTCAGGGAGGCCGCGCGACCGCAACCCTCCGAAGAGCCCGTCGGTCAGGGGATCGAGGTGGGCCGCCGCGGCCACCTGCGCGTGCTGCGGTCGGCGCCGCCGCGTCCCCCGAGCGGCTCGCGCGAACCGTAATCCCGCGAATCCCCTGAATCCGAGCGTGGCCTGGCTCGGTAGGCTCGGTGACTGGGCGTTTGACATGGCTACTGTGGCCGAAGCAGCGAACCAGAGGCTGGAGCCGATGACCGACCTCGCGAAGATCTTTAAGGCATACGACATTCGCGGCATCGTGCCCGACGAGCTCGGCGAGGACGTGGCAGAGGCAACGGGCGCGGCGTTCGTGCGGCTCACCGACGCGGCCGCGATCGTCATCATGCACGACATGCGCACCTCCTCGGCGCCGCTCGCAGAGGCCTTCTCGCGTGGCGCCACCGCGCAGGGCAGCAATGTCGTCGCGGCCGGTCTCGGCTCCACGGACATGCTCTACTACGCGAGCGGCAGCCTCGCCATCCCCGGTGCGATGATCACTGCGAGTCATAATCCGCCGAAGTACAACGGCATCAAGCTGTGCCGCGAGGGCGCCAAACCAGTCGGCCGTGACAGCGGCCTGACCGAGTTGCTCGAAATGGTGACCGCGGGCGTGCCCGCGTACCAAGGGCCGCCCGGAGTGGTCGAGGCCCGCGACCTGCTTTCTGGGTATGCGGGCCATTTGAAGACGCTGGTCAACGTGGCAGACATCCGGCCGCTCACGGTGGCCGTGGACGCCGGGAACGGAATGGCCGGCCACACCGTTCCCAGGGTTTTCGAGGATCTGCCGCTGAACCTCATCGCGCTCTACTTCGACCTGGACGGCACATTCCCCAACCACGAGGCGAACCCCATTGACCCGGCCAATCTCGCCGACTTGCAGCGCGCCGTCACCGAGCACGGTGCCGATGTGGGCCTTGCGTTCGATGGTGATGCGGACCGGTGCTTCGTCGTGGACGAACGCGGCGAGATCGTCTCGCCGTCCGTGCTCACCGCCCTGATCGCGGTCCGTGAGCTTGCGCGCGAGCCTGGGGCGGTCGTCATCCACAACCTGATCACCTCGCGTGCCGTACCCGAGATCATTTCCGAGCATGGCGGCAGGCCGGTGCGCACCCGGGTCGGCCACTCCTTCATCAAGGCAGAGATGGCACGCACAGGCGCGGTGTTCGGCGGTGAGCATTCCGGCCATTTCTATTTCCGGGACTTCTGGTTCGCCGACTCGGGGATGCTCGCCGCATTGCACGTGCTCTGCGCTCTGGGCACCCAGGACAGGCCGCTGTCGCAGCTCCTCGCCCGCTTCGCCAGGTACAAGGCTTCCGGTGAGATCAACAGCGAGGTCGCCGACCAGCAGGCGGCCACCGAGCGGGTGCGCGACGCGTTCGCTGGCCGGGCCACCATCGATGAGCTCGACGGCCTGACAGTCATGACCTCCGACTGGTGGTTCAACCTGCGTCCCTCGAACACCGAACCGGTGCTCAGGCTGAACGTCGAAGCCGCCGCCGACGCGACCCTGGCGGCGGTCAGGGACGAGGTTCTCGGGATCATCCGTGATGCGCCAGCCCCGTGATTGGAGACGTCATGAAGATCGATGACTGGCTGCTTGAGATTCTCGCCTGCCCCAAGTGCAAGTCGCCGCTGCGCGCCGACGATGAGGCGAACGAGCTGATCTGCACAAACACCGAGTGCGGGCTGGCGTATCCCGTGCGCGATGACATCCCGGTGCTGCTCGTCGATGAGGCTAGGGCGCCGAAGGGGACCACAGCGTGACAGCCGTCCTGGATGCCGATCTGCTCGACGACGAGAGCCTGCTTGAGGCGGCCGACCCTGGCGGGATGCTCCGGCAGGTGGCGTCGGCTGCCGCGCAGGTCCGCAGCGGCGCCAGGGCGGCCACCGAGACAGATCTGGAAGCCATCACGGGGCCGGGGCGGCCGAGAGCGATCCTGGTGGCCGGCATGGGAGGTTCAGGCATCGCGGGCGACATCCTGTCGGCCGTGTGCGGCAGGGGCTGCCCGGTTCAGGTGATCAGCGTCCACGACTACCACTTGCCTGGCTGGGCGGGCGTGGCGGACCTGGTCGTCGCGGTCTCCTGCTCAGGCTCGACGCAGGAGACGCTGGCGGCGGCGCACGAGGCGGCCCGCCGCGGCTGCCGGCTGGCCGCGGTCGGCGCCGCAGGCTCGGCTCTCGCCGATCTCGCCGCGCGGGCCCGAGCGCCGTTCATCCCGGTGATCTCCGCCGGGATGCCGCGGTCTACCCTCTGGGGACTATCGATCCCGCTCGTCGCGATCGCGCAACAGCTGAAGGTTGTTGACATCGGCCCGAACGCCTACGAGGAAACCGCCAGGCTGCTCGAGGAGATCTCGCACCGGTGCCGACCGGCAAGCGAGTCGTTCGTCAACCCGGCCAAGGGCCTCGCGGCTGACCTGGCGGGCTGCCTGCCCTTGATCTGGGGCGCCTCGCCGCTCACCGGCGTGGTGGCCTACCGGTTCGCGTGCCAGCTCAACGAGAACGCCAAGCGACCCGCGGTGGCGGGCGTTCTGCCAGAGGCCAGTCATAACCAGGTGGTGCCGTTCGACGGGCCTGGCTTGCCGTTGCCACTCAGGCTCGTCGTGCTCGCGGACAGCCGCGAGCATGCCGAGGTCACCAGGCGGCGCGAGGCCTTGGTCGGGCTGGCCGCTGACCGCGGCATCGCCGTCACAAAGCTTGCCGCGGAAGGTGACCATCCACTGCTGCGGCTGGCAAGCCTCATACAGCTCATCGACTACGCGACCGTCTACCTGGCGCTCGGCAGCGGTGTCGATCCGAGCCCGATCAGCGCGATACAGGAACTGAAGGCACGGGAGTAACGCCATCGCCGAGAACAAACCCAGGGCAATCCTCGCCGCCCTCGGCGCGAATCTGGGCATAGCGGTGACGAAGTTCGTGGCGTTCGCGGTCACCGGGTCGACGTCGCTGCTTGCCGAGTCCGTGCACTCGCTTGCCGACACAGGCAACCAGGCCCTGCTGCTGCTCGGCCGTCGCCGGGCCAGACGGGCGCAGACGGCCGAGCACCCGTTCGGGTTCGGCGGCGAGCGGTACTTTTACGCGTTCGTGGTGGCGGTCGTGCTCTTCACGGTCGGCGGCGTGTTCTCGCTGTACGAGGGATGGCACAAGGTCTCCCACCCGCAACCGGTGCGCGACCCGCTAATCGCGTTCATCATCCTGGGCATCGCCGTGGTCCTCGAGGGATACTCGCTGCGCACCGCGGTGACAGAGTCAAACCAGGTACGCGGCACGCGGGGGATCGTCGCCTTCATCCGCCGCACGAAGGCGCCGGAACTTCCCGTGCTTCTGCTGGAGGACACCGCCGCTCTTGTCGGCCTGGCCTGCGCCCTGGCCGGAGTCACGCTGGCCGTGATCACCGGAAACGGCACGTGGGACGGCGTCGGTTCGCTCGCGATCGGCCTGCTGCTCGTCGTGGTCGCGGTCGTTCTCGCCATAGAGATGAAGAGCCTGCTGATCGGCGAGTCGGCGAGCGCAGAAATTCAGCGCACGATCGTCGCGGCGCTGCAGGCAGGACCGGAGGTCGAGCGCGTAATCCACCTGCGCACGATGCATCTCGGGCCGGACTCGTTGCTTGTCGCGGCAAAAATCGCGGTCCGCCACGACGACACAGCCACCCAGATCGCACGCGGCATTGACGCGGCCGAGTCCCGTGTCCGCAAGGCCGTGCCCATCGCCGAGCTCATCTACCTGGAACCCGATCTCTACAGCGCGGCGAAGGCGGACGCCACCGATCCGGCGATGCGCAGTGTCCGGCCGACCACCGACCATGATCCTTAACGGCTGCCGCGGTATCGAGGCTGTCGCATGACCCGCTGGATGGCCTGGCCGTGTCCGGGTGGCTGGCCGATCGGCCGGGCTGGGCTGCTGGCGACCGGTGGTCGAGGGCCTGGTTTGGCGCCCCCGGATGATGTTGTTGGGGCCTGGGCGGGTGGCCGGGCCGCGGCTGGGGCTGGGCTCGGTGGCCGGATCACGGCCGGGCTTAGCCGCGTACATTTTGCTTCGCCTGGGCAGCCAAATGTACGCGGATCAGCGCTGGCGGGTGCGGCGGGGGGCGCGGATCGGCTGGAGAAAGTTGTGGCTTGCGGCCCAGAGGTGGAGTTCGAGATCGGCTTTGGTGCCGCGGTGGTTGAGGCGGCGGCCGAGGCGGGCGAACAGCTGGGCGAAGACGGGTTCGGCCGTTGCTGATCGCCGCCGGCAGAGGGCCCTGCCTTCGGGGGTGTCCAGCCGGGCGGCTTGCCGTAGCAGCACATGACCAGCGCCACCATCAGCCGCGGGTGACACGCCGTACTGCCCGGCCCATCCGCCCGGTGCCACGCCACAAAGGCGCGATACCCAGCTCCCGCGCCGCCGCGCGCACCGCCCACCCCAGACGCCGCCTGTGGGTAACGGCTTTGTGGGCCAACGGGCGTTGTCAGACCAGGAGGCTCCCCCCCAGCGCGAGCGCGTACACGGTGCCGACCAGCCACAGGAGCGACCACAGCGTCTGCGGAAGGCGGGTCATCTTGCGCAGGTTGGCGGCGTCGCCTGCGCCAGGGCCGTGCGCGAGCACCATGCGAACCCCGGACAGCAGCAGGAACCAGGTCAGGCCGTACGCGACGACGGTCTCGACGCCGGTGGTCGTGTAGCGGGCGACGAAAACGAGCAGCGCGGCGGTGAGAATCACGGAAACGAAGCTCAACGTCGCGCTCAGCACAGGAAGAAGCAGGACCAACAGGACCACGGCGATCCACAACACGGCGACGCTGTGGCCGAGCGAGATCAGCTTCGCGGCGATGAGCCCGAACGCGCTCGGCACGACATAGCCGGCGAAGGCGATAAGCGCGGCTCCGCCGCCCCCCCGCGTCACGGTCAGCCCTTCGCTTGACCCGTCGGCGTTCTTTTTGACCGTCACGCTCACGACCCTGTGGCCGAGGCTCGACCCAACCAGGGCGTGGCCGCCCTCGTGCGCGATGGTGTAGACGTGCTGCAGGACGCGCCACAGCTCCTCCAGCGTGACCACGCCAAACACGACAAGGCCGATCAGCGCGGCGTTGGTTGAAGAGAGCGGCTTTTGGATGTCGCCTGGCCGAGGCAGCGCGGTAACCAGGTGGTGCATCGGTCCCCCCGTCTGTCGTAGCTGCTGAGCGGCTTGCCTATGTTGCTCAGCGTAAGCGCAGGCCAGGAGCAGGGCTTGTGGCCAGCAGGTCAGCTTGACGTTCCGCGGTGAGCGCGCGGCTCGCGCCGCGCGCCGAGCAGGCGAAGTGCCCGTTGCTGCTCGAAGTCCAGCGCCCGCGCGCGACCGAGCCGGCCCACCCGCTCGCCCAGGTCGGCCACGGCGGTCCGGACCGAGGGCTCGGCGAGCACACGCAGCCCGAACGCCAGCGCGGTCGGGCTGATGTCGAATCTGCGCTCGAGCGCAAGCGCAGCCCTGACCGCATCGACGTCGCGCTCGGTGAACTGGCGGTGCCCCCTGTACCCCGGCTGAACGGGTGGGAGCAGGCCAAGCGACTCACGGTAGCGGAGCATCCGGGGTGAGGTTCCGAGCTGCCGTGCGGCCTCCGTTATGCGCATGGACCAAGATTCTGACACCTATTCTGACATCTTCGTGTCAAAAACACGGGCTTTCACGTGCGGCCCTTGCCGGTGCCGGCTTAGGCTCCAGTGTTGGCAGCAACCCTGTAGGCGCCGAGCCAACACCGCGGAGGACCGTATGCCAGCCGAACCGTTCAAGGTCGCCGACATCTCGCTCGCCGAGTTCGGGCGCAAGGAGATTGAACTCGCCGAGCATGAGATGCCCGGCCTGACGGCGCTGCGCCAGGAGTTCGGCGCGGCCAAGCCGCTGGCCGGAGCGCGCATCACCGGATCGCTGCACATGACGGTGCAGACCGCGGTGCTGATCGAGACGCTGACCACGCTTGGCGCCCAAGTCCGCTGGGCGAGCTGCAACATCTTCTCCACCCAGGACCACGCCGCCGCGGCAGTGGCGGCCGCGGGTGTGCCGGTGTACGCGTGGAAGGGCGAGACGCTCGAGGAGTACTGGTGGTGCACCGAGCAGGCGCTCACCTGGCCGGACGGCGGCGGCCCGAACATGATTCTCGACGATGGCGGCGACGCGACGATGCTCGTGCACAAGGGCGCGGAGTACGAGAAGGCGGGCGGCGTGCCCGCGCCGAGCGAGGACGACCCGGACGAGTGGAAGGTCATCTGTGATCTGCTCACCCGATCGCTCGCGGCTGACCCTGGAAGGTGGACGCGCATAGCGGCAGCCGTTCGGGGGGTGACTGAGGAGACGACTACGGGCGTGCACCGGCTCTACGACATGCAGCGCGCTGGCACGCTGCTTTTCCCCGCCATCAACGTGAACGACTCGGTGACCAAGTCGAAGTTCGACAACAAATACGGCTGCAGGCATTCACTTGTCGATGGCATCAACCGCGCCACCGACGTGCTGATCGGCGGCAAGGTCGCCGTGGTGTGCGGCTACGGCGACGTCGGCAAGGGCTGTGCGCAATCGCTGCAGGGCCAAGGCGCCAGGGTCGTGATCACCGAGATCGACCCGATCTGCGCGCTGCAGGCCGCGATGGACGGCTACCAGGTCACCACGCTCGAGGATGTGGTACACACGGCCGACATCTTTGTCACCGCGACAGGAAACCTCGGTGTGATAACCGCCAAGCACATGGCGGCGATGAAGCACCAGGCGATCGTCGGCAACATCGGTCACTTCGACAACGAGATCGACATGGCCGGGCTCGCCAAGACGCAGGGAATCCAGCGGGTCACCATCAAGCCGCAGGTGGACGAGTGGGTCTTCGCCGACGGTCACTCCGTGATCGTCTTGTCCGAGGGCAGGCTGCTGAACCTGGGCAATGCCACCGGGCACCCCAGCTTCGTGATGTCCAACAGCTTCACCAACCAGGTGATCGCCCAGATTGAGCTGTTCACTAAGCAGGAGCAGTACCCGCTCGGTGTGTACACCTTGCCCAAGCACCTGGACGAGAAGGTCGCGCGGTTGCACCTGGACGCGCTCGGGGTGAAGCTCACCAAGCTCACCAAGGAGCAGGCCGACTACATCGGCGTGCTCGTGGACGGACCATACAAGTCCGACCACTACCGCTACTAATGCCTGCGCCGAACGCCGACACGCCGGACCCCGGGCTGGCCGAGCCCGGGGTCCGCCGCATTGAGTGGGCCGACCATGCCATGCCCGTGCTGCGCAGCATTCGCGAGCGGTTCGCGGCGGACCAGCCACTGGCTGGCCTCACCGTGTCTGCCTGCCTGCACGTCACGGCAGAGACCGCGGCGCTGGTGAGGGCACTGCTTGCCGGTGGGGCGCGCGTCTTCCTCGCCGCGTCCAACCCACTGTCCACACAGGACGAGGTGGCGGCCGCGCTTGCCACTCGCTACGGTGCCGCGGTCTTCGCACGGTCCGGCGTGGACCGCGCCACCTACTACCGCTGCATCGACCTGGTGATCGACGCCGAGCCGGACCTGGTGCTCGACGATGGCTGTGACCTGGTCAACACGCTGCACGCGGCACGTGCCGACCTGGTGAGCCATGTGCGCGCGGGGTGTGAGTCCACGACGACGGGCGTGCTCAGGCTGCGGGGGATGTCAGCAGCGGGCGAACTCGGCTTTCCCGTGATGGCCGCCAACGACACGCCGGTTAGGCGGCTGTCGGACAACAGGTACGGCACTGGTCAGTCGGTCCTGGACGGCATCCTGCGCGCCACGAACGCGCTGCTGGCTGGCCGGACGATCGTCGTGGCCGGTTACGGCTACTGCGGCAAGGGGCTCGCTGAGCGCGCCCGTGGCCTGGGCGCCCGGGTGATCGTCACCGAGGTCGACCCCGTACAGGCTCTGGACGCGGTCATGCAGGGCTTCACGGTGCTGCCGATGGCCGCGGCGGCGCCCCTGGCCGACGTGTTCATCACGGCGACGGGAAACCGCGATGTGATCGCCGACGCTCACCTAGCCGTCATGCGGGACGGCGCGATCCTGGCCAACGCCGGGCACTTTGACGTGGAGGTGAACGTCGCAGCGCTCGAAAGCCGCGCTATCAAAGTGAACTACGGCGTCCGCCCAGACACCGACGAGTACGTGCTCACCGACGGGCGGCGGCTGCTGCTGCTCGCCGAAGGACGGCTGGTCAACCTGGTAGCCGCCGAAGGCCATCCACCGGCGGTGATGGACCTTTCCTTCGCCGTCCAAGCCCTGGCTACGGCCTGGCTCGCGGCGCACCACGCGAGCCTCGCGCCTGGCGTGCACGACGTGCCGACCGAGATCGACACCGAGGTTGCTCGCCTGGCGCTGGCGTCACTGAATGTGGAGACCGACACACTCACCCCGGCGCAAAAGGATTACCTGGCCTCCTGGCGGCACGGATCATGACCCGGTGCGGGTCATGACCCGGCGCTGCCGATGATGGCGGCGAACGCCGCGGCGTCGTGCACCGCCGCGCCGCCTTGGTCGTTGTTGAAGTAGACGAACACATCCGCGTCCGGCGGCCATGCCTGGCTGACCCGCTGCGCCCAGGACCGCAGCGCGCGCTCACCGTAGCGAGGCCATGGGCTCGCGGCGCCCTCGTGGAACCGCAGATACCCCCAGTCGGCCGTGGGCCAGAGCCGGGTAAGCGGGCGCCCGAGCCGGTCGGTCCACGCGAGCGCCGCCCGATGGCTCGCAAGAACCTCTCGCACCTCGTCTGTCCACCACGAGTCGTGGCGGGGCTCGACGGCGACGCGGACCGGCCGCGCTCCCTGGGCCGTTCCCCGCGCCGCTCCCTGAGCCTGTCCCTCCGCCATTCCTTCGGCCTGTCTCTGGGCCGCTCCCTGTGAGACGAATTCACGCAGGCACTCATCCAGCCGCTGCGGGTCGGCGTGCAGGTTCGGCGGAAGCTGGAGCAGTATGGGGCCGAGCCTGTCGCCGAGACCCGCGACCGCACCAAGCAGCCGCGCGACCGGCTCTGACGGGTCGCGCAGCCGCTTGATGTGCGTCAAGAAGCGGCTGGCCTTGACCGCCATGACGAAGCCATCGGGGGTTCTCGCCCGCCAGTTCGCGAACGTCTCGCGTGCGGGCAGGCGGTAGAAGGCGTTGTTGTTCTCTACCGTCGCGAACCGGCCGGCATAGTGTTCGAGCCAGCGGCGCTGCGCCACCTCCGGCGGATAGAACACGCCTTTCCAGTCGCGGTACTGCCAGCCCGAGGTGCCGACCAGAATGGGCATCGGTCTACACCGGCGGCACGAAGCCGTCGTGCTCGTGGTCCGCGGGTCCCGGGCCGGTCGGCGAGGGTGATCGCGGCCCCGGTCGGCGCGCCTGCTCACGGCTGCGGCGCTCAGCGAGGACCGCCGTGAGGTACTCGGCGGGCGTGACGCCCGGTGGCGGCGGTGGGCTGACGCTCGCCGCCACCTCGGTGGCGATGCGGTGCCCGAGTTCGTCGCGTGCCCCGGGATTCAGCTCGCCCAGCCGGGCAAGATACTGCCGAGCCATGGCCGCCGCCTGATCGGTGAGGCCGGAAAACTCCAAGCTCGCCGCCCAGTCGGCGAGCGCGGGCGGCATGGTCCCTATCGGTCCAGACCTGGCCGACAGGCGTTCCTGTATGACCAGAGTCCCTGCGAATATGTCACCAAGGCGCTTGCCCTTGGCCGAAAGCAGCGAGCAGATCAGCGCAGGCGCACCTTCCAGGAGCCAGATCTCCACGACTGCGGCGAGCGCGCGCACCAGCGCTTGGCGGAACGTCTCCGGGCCGCCGTTGTCATTCACGACCCGCAGACCGAGCGCGAACTTGCCAGGTGAGCGGCCACGGGTCACTGACTCGAAGATCGTTGGGTAGGCGACGACGACGAGGATGGCCATGGTGAGGGTGATCGCCGCCAGCGCCGCTTTGTCGAGTCTGACACCGGAACGGGTGAGTAGCACCAGAGCGATCACCTGCAGGATGAGCTGGATGGTCAGGTCGATCCCGATGGCGAGCAGGCGGCTGCCGAATCGCGCGTAGGGCAAGTCCACGATCACGGCTTCTCCGCTGACGAGGTCCGCCACGCTCGCTCCCCTCCGGTCTCGTTCCTGGCGCCGCTCTTCCGGTCGTTAGGCCCGCTCATCCGGTCGTTTTGGCCCCGCTCATCCGACCGACCCTGCGCACAGGCTAATCGCAGCCATATACACAATGCTGCGTTCAGCGCGCGGTCTGCGCATCAGATAGCAACAGCGCAGGGGCGCCGATGTCACCAGGGGACTCTCGGTGGCTCACCGCTGTTCGTGCGTAGGTCAGGCCGCACCATGCACAGCCACGGTCCCCCTGCGGCCGGCGAGCCAATACGCTCACCCCGTGGACGTCGACGCCTTCGTCATGGCGCACGCCGCCGAGTGGCGACGGCTCGAACGGCTGGTCGCACAGCGCCGCAGGCTCACCGGCGCCGAGGTGGACGAGCTTGTCAGCCTCTATCAGCGGGTGGCGACGCACCTGTCAGCGGTTCGGTCCTCCGGCCACGACCCAGCGCTCGTCGCGAGGCTGTCCACCCTGGTCGCGCGGGCACGCGCGGCGGTGACCGGCGCGCGCGCGCCTGCTTGGCGCGATCTCGGGCGCTTCGTCCTTGTCTCCTTTCCGGTCACCGCCTATCGAGTCAGGTGGTGGTGGCTGGGCTCGGCGCTCGGCTCGCTTGTCGTGGCACTGCTTATTGGCTGGTGGGTCGCCCGAACCCCGCACGTCCAGACGAGCATCGCCTCCCGCGCCGAGATCAGGCAGCTTGTCCGCCATGAGTTTCGCGGCTACTACTCGCAGTACGCGGCGGCGTCGTTCGCCGCCAAGGTGTGGACCAACAACATCTGGGTGGCGGCGCAGTCGCTGATATTCGGCATCTTCCTCGGCATCCCAACCGTGTTCGTGCTCCTAGAGAACGCGGCAGGCGTCGGCGTCGACGGCGGACTCATGTTCGCTTACGGCCGCGGCGCCGAGTTTTTCGGTCTGATCCTGCCGCACGGGCTGCTCGAACTGAGTGCGGTCTTTCTGGCGGCTGGTGCGGGCCTGCGGCTCGGCTGGTGCGTCATCGACCCAGGTCCCCGACCTCGGGCTCAGGCCCTCGCGGCAGAGGGACGGGCCACAGTTGGCATCGCTCTCGGCCTGATCGCGGTGCTGGCAGTGTCGGGGCTGATCGAGGCGTTCGTCACGCCGTCACCGCTGCCCACGTGGTCTCGCCTGCTGATCGGGTTCGCCGCCGAGGCCGCGTTCCTGAGCTACGTCATCGCGCTCGGCCGCAAGGGTTGATCCCGCGAAGGCCTGGGCCGCGACAGCTCGGCCGCTAAAAAGCTCGGCCGCGAAAGGGCCTGGGCCGCAAAGGCTGGGCCGCGGAAGGGCTGGGCCGCAAAAGACCGCGACCTCACAGCCGGCCAGCGGCCTTCAGGGCAAGGTAGGTGTCGGCGAGCGCGGAAGGCAGGCGCTCCGGAGGCGCGTCGACCACCTGCACCCGGCGCAGGGCCGCGGCGACCTGGGCGCGCTGCGCCCGCGCGCGCTGCGCGGCGGCCGCGTCGTAGACGCGCGCCGCGTCGCCCCGCCCCGCGGCCATCTCCTCGGTGCGGGGGTCGGCGACAGCGGCGAGCACGACCATGTGGCGCGCGGTGAGCGCGGCCAGGCAGGGCAGCAGCCCTTCTTCGATGGCGGCGGCGTTCAGCTCGGTGAGCAGGACCAGCAGACAGCGCTGCTTGGGCGCGGCACCGACGATCACCCGCCAGTCGGATTCGATCAGCTCCGCCTCCAGCGGCGCTATCGCGGACACGATGGCGGCGAGGCCCGCCGCGCGGGCGCGGATCCGCCGGTCGAACGCGATCAGGTCCACCTTGTCGCCTGCCCGGCTGGCCAGCGCGGCGAGCAGGAGCGCCGCGTCCATGGCGCAATCCAGGCGCGGCGTGTCACCAACCCGTCCTGCCGAGGTGCGCCCGGTGTCCAGGACGATCAACAACCGCCTGTCGCGTTCCGCCCGCCAGGTCCGAACCACGACGCCGCCGCGCCGTGCGGTGCCGCGCCAGTCAATGGACCGCACGTCATCGCCGAGCACATACTCGCGCAGCGAGTCGAACTCGCTGCCCTGGCCCCGACGTGCCCGGTGCTGACCGTCCAGTTCGCGCAGCTTGGCGAGCTTTTCCGGCAGGTGGCGGCGGCTGGCGAAGGGCGGGATCACGCGGATCGTCCAAGGCGCCTGGTGCCGACCCTGCCGCGCTGCGAGCCCGAGTGGCCCGAACGAACGCACGGTCACCACCGCGGCCTTGCGGTCCCCTCGCCGCACCGGAGTGAGCGTGGTGGCGACCTGGCAGCGGCCGGCCACCTCGATCGGCACGCGGCCAGGCCGGGCGCACGCGCTCGGCGGCCACGCGTCGCGAAGTTCGCCACGCAACCGCCTGCCAGGGTTATCGATGGTCAGCGTCACGGTCGCGGTCTGGCCGAGCCGCACAACCGTGTCACCGGAGCGAGTCATGCGCAGCGGCCGGACGCCCGCGGCCAAGGCGACGTCGGCCACGATGCAGGCGAGCAGCAGGCCATTGAAGGCCCACAGAGCCGTCGCGGCCTGGCCGAACGCAGCCGCCGCGAGCACGACCATCGCACCGAGCAGGGCGGCGAGCGCGGCGCGACCGGTCAGCGCCATCGGTTCACCGCGGCACCGGCGCCGACGCGAGGATTCCGGTCAGAATGCCGTCCGGCGTGGCGCCCTCGAGTTCAGCTTCCGGCCGTAGCTGTATCCGGTGCCGCAGCGCTGGGCGGGCAAGAGCCTTCACATCATCGGGGGTTACGTAGTCCCGGCCAGCCAGCCAAGCCCACGCCCGGCTCGCGGCCTGCAGGGCGGTAGCGCCGCGCGGCGACACGCCGAGCCCAAGCGAAGCAGACTCACGCGTGGCGCGGCACAGGTCGACGATGTAGCCGGTGACCTCGGTGCTCACGCGCACCCCGAGCACCTCCTGCCTCGCTGCGGCCAGGTCGGCCGGTCCGGCCACCGGCCGGATCTCGCTCAGGTCGCCAGGATCGAAGCCGGCAGCGTGCCTGCGCAGCACGCCAACCTCCTCCTCCCTGCTCGGCAGGGGAACGGCGAGCTTGAGCAAGAACCGGTCAAGCTGCGCCTCAGGAAGCGGATAGGTCCCCTCATACTCGACCGGGTTTTGTGTCGCCGCGACCATGAAAGGCTCGGGCAGCGGGCGTGGCTCGCCTTCCACCGACACCTGCCGCTCCTGCATCGCCTCGAGCAACGCGGCCTGCGTCTTTGGCGGAGTGCGGTTGATCTCATCGGCGAGCAGCAGGTTGGTGAACACCGGGCCGTCGCGGAACTCGAACTCCGCCGTCCTTGCGTCGTACACCAGGGAACCCGTGACATCGCCCGGCATCAGGTCCGGGGTGAACTGCACCCGCTTGCTTTGCAGCGCGAGCGCCGCCGCGAGCGCCCGCACCAGCAGGGTCTTCGCAACGCCCGGCACCCCCTCAAGCAGCACGTGACCACGGCAGAGCAACGTGATCACCAGGCCGGTCACGACCGCGTCCTGCCCGACCACGGCCTTCGCCACCTCGGCGCGCAGCGCGCCGAAGGCGGCCTGCGCAGGTGCCGCCGTCATGTCATCTCCCTGTCCAGCGCATCCAGGTCGTCAGCGAGCCGCACGAGAGCCGCGTCATTGGCCGGTACGGGACCGAACAGGACCGCGCTGACTGCCGCCGCGTCGCGCCCCGAACGCGCCGCAACCGCCGAAGGCGCCGAACGCGCCGAACGCGCCGCAACCGCCGCCGCGATCGTAGCTGGCTCGCAGTCGCGCGCGAGCCCCAGACGGGGCAGAAGCCGCACGATCGCCGCGGTGCGCAGCGCATCGGCCGCTCGGTCGCGGGCCCGGCGGGACCGGTAAAGGCGGCCATGGCCCTCAACGGTCTCCGCGGCGCGGACCACGACGGGCAGCGGCTCCGCGACGAGCGGTCCGAGCCTGCGTGCCCGCCACGCGGCGACCACGATGACGCTGACCGTGAGCTGCAACGCCACGAGGTAGGCCGGCCACGGGATGAGGCTGGCGAGCGACTTTTTCCCGCCGACAGCTGTGGCGAGGGGGGTCAGCCAGACAATGAGCGGGCGGCTGGCCAGCAGGTTCAGGGCCAGCGCGGCGTTGCCCCGCGCGGCCAGGTGGGCGTTGGTCAGCGGCGTTCCGGTGCCGAGCACGGTGACAGTCCGCCCGGCCCTTTCGTAACGGGCCAGCGCCGACGGGGCCGGCGATGGGCCGGGATAGCACAGCTCGATGCCCGGCGCGGTGGGCCGCAGAGTCAGGCCGCCCATGTCCGCGTCGCCGGCCAGCCGGGCCGCGGCGAGGCCGCATGACGGGGCGCGCGCCGTGACCGGGGCCGGTCCGCCCGGCCTGATGCCGGGCGCGAGGAGGCGCAACGCCGTGGCGTCCGGCTCGACAAGAAACCGGTCGCCGGGCAGCCGGGCGAGCGCGGCCAGCGCGGGCCGGTTCAGGAAGGCCGGGCTGGTGACGACGAGGGTGGTGTTTCGAGTCGCCATCGTGGCGGCCTGGCTGACCGAGGCCGCGCGCAGCACGTTCTCGCCGCGATGGGCCAGGAGCTGCGCGAGTGCTCGGCTGCCTGACGGCCCGGGATCGTGCGGGTCAAGGTACCCGGCGCCGGAATGTGGCTGAAGCAGCGCCACCGCCGTGGCCGTCAGGAGAACAAGCGCGGCCAGCGCGAGCGGGAACCCCAGCCGCCGCACGACGCCGGCCGCTGTCGGCTGGCTGGTCACGGCGTGCCCCGGGCAGCGCGGAGACCCTCGTCGAGCGCACGCAGCCGCAGGTAACCCTCCCGGGTTCCTGGCCGCTCGCCGTAATGCACGTCGTCAAAAAGCCGTGCCGCCGACCACAGCTCGCGCGTGTGGCCAGGCAGCGCGTGCCCTGCTTCGGCGGCGAGCTCGTCTGCGGTGCGTCCTGCGCGTGGCGGCAGCACGCCGCGTTCCTCGAGGTCTCGGGCGATCCCGCGCAGGCACTCGCGGATCGCGCCGGCCCAGTCCCTGTCGGCAGCGAGCCGCTCGGCGCGCGCGCGATGATCGCGGGCGGAGGCAACGGCCTCACCCGGCGGCGACGGGTCCCCCGGTGCGATGGCGGCGACCCGGGTGAGCAGCACGCCGACGAGGAGCACAAGGAGCACGCCAAGGGCGGCAAGGCCGACGAGCGCCAGCCGCCCGCCCGGCAACGGCGCGTGCCGCAGTATCCGGGCGAGCAAGCTGATGATCCCGGTGAAGATGCGGTCGGCGAGCGAGCCGCCTTGGTGGTAGATCGGTTTGGCCAGTTCGCTGCGAGCCAGTTCGCGGCCGGCGTCCCTGCCGATCAGCGCAGGTCCCGGCGCGGTCACCATGGGATCACCGATCAGCGGGCGGCGCACGCCACATGGTGTCCGGCGGCTGACCCGCCGCGGCCTGCAGCGCTATGTCCAGGCCTTCTCGTCGCATTCTGAGATCGACATAGAGCAGTGCGGCTACCCCGGCAACCATCGGGCGGGTGATCGTCGCCGCTACCAAGCTGCCCACGGCCCCGATGGTGAGGTAGAGCAGCAACTTCCCGCCCGCGAGCGCAGGCGGAGCGCTAAGGCCCAGCCCGCCTGTTCCCGAAACGACACCCGCGATGAGGCGAAACGGGATTTCGAGCACCAACCCGGCCACGAATATGGCGAGATAAGCCACAACCCAGATGCCGAACACCCGCCAGAAGCTTCGCCTTGTCAGCCGCCAGGATCGTCCGATCGCGGCGGTCGCGTTCGCTCTTTCGAGCACGACCACGGAGGCGGCCAGGCTTGTCTTGACCCAGAGGAAGATCGTCAAAGGCACGGCGGCGATGAGAGCAGGGATGGCAAGGGCGACGCCCACGGGCCCCGACGCGAGCGAGCCGAGCAGCGGCACGCCAATCAGCACCGCCCACACCAAGACGAAGATGCCGATGAGCAACAGGACGAGCCGGGCAAGCGCGCCGATCCTCGCCTGCCGCCATGCCTGGCCTGCCGTGATCTGCTCGCCGAGCACCGCGCGCCCGACGACGGCGGTCAACGTCCCGGTCAAGATCACAGTGACGGCGAGGCCGAGCAGCAGGGTAACCACACCATAGGTCACCAGCCACCCACCGAGCGATGTGACGTCGGCTTTGGTCAGCGGCTGGCCGGCCCTGGTGTGCGCGGAGACACGGGACAGGCCAGGCAGTTCGCGCGCGGCCAGAAGGGTCGTTATGGCCGTCGATGCGGCCATAACGATCGCGGTGAATCCCAGGGTGGCCCTCGGGTTGCGCCGGATCGTGGCGATCGAACCGTCGAGAATCTCGCCCATGCTGATGGGGCGCAGCGGGATCACGCCCGGTTTCGGTGCGGGCGGCGGCCACGGCGCGCCGTACCCGCCCTGCCCGGGCGGCGGCCACGGCCCCGGCGGGTTCCACCCTGGTCCGTCGCTCATCTCCGGCTCCCGTCCGCTGCGGCAGACTACGATTTTCCCGGTCCGCCAACATGGCGCACACTCTTTGTGTGGAAATTCCCGCACTGGAGTGGCTGGACCCACCGCGAGGCCCCGCGGTCGCGGTCCTTGACCAGACGCGCTTGCCCGCAGAACAGGCCGTGGTGGTGTGCCGCGATGTGCCTGCGCTCGTCGCCGCGATCCGCGGCCTGGTCGTGCGGGGCGCGCCGATGCTCGGGCTCGCTGGCGCGTTCGGCGTCGCGCTCGCAGCGTACCGTGGCGACGATGTGGCGGGCGCCGCGGACGCCCTCGCCGCCGCCCGGCCCACGGCCGTCAACCTCGCAGAGGGCGCGCGGCAGGCTCAGGCCGCATACGAGCGCGCCGTCCGCGCCGGTGAGTCCCACCCTGATCCCGAACGGCTGCCGCGCGATGCCGCACTCACCAAAGCGCGCGCGATCGAGGCAGCGGACGCCGCCGCGAGTGACGCGATGGCTGCCCACGGGCTCACCCTCGTCCCGCCACAGGCTCGGGTGCTCACCCACTGCAACACGGGGCGGCTGGCCGCGGCCGGGCGGGGTACCGCGTTCGGTGTCGCACGGGCTGCGCACAGGGCTGGGTTGCTGCGCATGCTCTGGGTGGACGAGACCCGGCCGTTGCTGCAGGGTGCGCGGCTCACCGCCTGGGAGGCCCGGCAGGAGGGGATGCCCTATTCGCTGCTCGCCGACGCCGCCGCGGCATCGTTGTTCGCGCGGTCGGAGGTGGACATCGTGCTCGTGGGCGCCGACCGCATCGCGGCGGACGGCAGCGTCGCCAACAAGGTGGGCACCTACGGGCTTGCCGTGCTCGCCGCGCGTCACGGCGTGCCGTTCGTCGTGGTGGCCCCGACCTCGACAATCGATCTCAGCACGGCAAACGGCGCCGCGATCGTCGTTGAGCACCGCGGCGCCGTGGAGGTCAACGCCTTCGCCGGCCGGCCGGTGGCCCCAGGCGGCGGCGCGGTGTACAACCCGGCCTTCGACGTCACGCCGCCCGACCTGGTAACCGCGATAGTGACAGAGCGCGGCATCGCGGCCCCGGGCAACCTGCGGCCGCTATTCCGGCCGCGCGACGCCGCCGCAGCCGCGCACGTGGAACGATGAGGGTCATGAAAGGACGTGTGCTGGTCGTCGACGACGACGCCGCTCTCGCCGAGATGCTCGGTATCGTGCTACGAGGTGAAGGTTTCGAACCGACGTTCGTGGCTGACGGTGACCGGGCACTCGACGCATTCCGCGACACACGCCCGGACCTGGTGCTGCTCGATCTCATGCTGCCTGGCGCGGACGGGATCGACGTGTGCAGGCAGATCCGCGGCGAGTCCGGGGTCCCGATCGTGATGCTGACGGCGAAAAGCGACACCGTCGATGTCGTGCTCGGCCTGGAGTCGGGCGCCGACGATTACATAGTCAAGCCGTTCAAGCCCAAGGAGCTCGTGGCCCGGGTGCGGGCGCGACTGCGCAGAACCGATGAGCCAGCGCCCGAACTACTTGAGATCGGTGACATTTCGATCGACGTCGCAGGTCATTCGGTGAGGCGAGATGATGAGCAGATCAACTTGACGCCGCTGGAGTTCGATCTGCTCGTCGCGCTTGCCCGCAAGCCCAGGCAGGTGTTCACCAGGGAGGTGCTGCTCGAGCAGGTGTGGGGGTACCGGCACGCCGCGGACACCAGGCTCGTCAACGTGCATGTGCAGCGACTGCGCGCGAAGATCGAGAAGGATCCGGAGCACCCCGAGATCGTGGTGACGGTTCGAGGCGTGGGCTACAAGGCGGGCCCAGGTTGATGAACTGACGCGCCATGGAGGGGGTAGCCGACACGACAGTGGCAGGCGTCTACACACGGCGCGCCGTCAACCTTGCCCGCCGAGCCCGCAGGAAAGGCCGCCGGCTGATCGTCCAGTTCCTGGTCCGCTGGCGGCGCTCGCTGCAGCTACGCGTCGTGGCCACGACACTGCTGCTTTCGGCCGCCGTTGTCGCGGTGCTCGGCTTCTTCCTGATGCAGCAGATCACCACCGGTCTGTTGCGCAACAAACAGGTCGCGGCCCAAGCGGAGGTGTCCGACGGCCTGGAAGCGGCGAAGAGCCAGCCCGGAGTCGACAAGCCTCCGCCGCCGTCTGATCCGTCGGCGTTCGGCGACCAGGTGGTGAAGGAACTGCAGCCGCGCAGCGGCGTGAGCAATCCGTATGTGGTCATCGTGAAGACGGCGCCCGGGCTGTTGGGGCAGGAACCCGCCGATCTGGTCATCCTGTGCGGCTCACCGAGGTATGCGAGCTGCCGCTTGCCCGCGCAGCTGGTCAGCCGGGTGAGCAGCGAGCAGGCCAGCCAGAACGACAAGGTGCTGATGTCGGTGCCGACAAGGCTGGCCCGCGCTGACGGGTCGGTGCCCGCGCTGGCGGTCGGGGCGCCGCTTGGCAGCTATTATCAGCTCTACTACCTGTTCCCGCTTGACCAGGAACAGCAGACCCTCCAACTGCTGCTGCGGACGCTGGCTGGCGTGGGGCTCGGCCTTGTGCTGCTGCTCGCGGCGATCGCGTCGCTTGTGACCAGGTGGGTGGTGATCCCGCTGCGGGAAGCGGCGCAGGCCGCGGAGCGGCTCACCGGGGGTCATCTGGAGGAGCGGATGCCCGTACACGGCACCGATGACCTCGCCCGGCTCGGCAACTCGTTCAACCACATGGCTCGCAGCCTCGCCGACAAGCTGGCTGAGCTGGAGGAGCTCTCCAAGGTCCAGCGGCAATTCGTCTCTGATGTCTCGCACGAGCTGCGCACCCCGCTGACCACGGTACGGATCGCGGCCGATGTGCTCTTCGAGGCCAAGAACCGCCTCGGCGAGGCCGAGGCGCGCTCGGCCGAACTGCTCCAGGGCCAGCTTGAGCGATTCGAGGCGCTGCTCATCGACCTGCTCGAAATCTCCAGGTACGACGCGAACGCGGCGACCCTGGAGACAGAACACCTGGACATCAGAGACCTCGTCATGCGCGCGGTGGCTGACGCGCAGCAGATTGCCGAACGGCGCGGCTGCGGGGTGGACCTGCGGCTGCCCGCGGAGCCGTGCATCGCTGACGTCGACCGCCGCCGTGTCGAGCGGGTCCTGCGCAACCTGATCGTCAACGCGGTCGAGCATGGTGAGGGCAAGGACGTGCTAGTCTCCGCGGCCGGCGACCTGTTCGCGGTGGCGATCGCCGTGCGCGACCACGGCGTGGGTCTGAAGCCCGGTGAAGAGACCATGGTGTTCGACCGGTTTTGGCGCGCAGATCCGGCGCGGGCGCGCACGAGCGGCGGCACCGGGCTGGGGCTGGCGATCGCACTCGAGGACGCCCGGCTGCACGGCGGCTGGCTGCAGGCATGGGGAGCGCCGGGAAAGGGCTCGGTGTTCCGGCTCACCCTGCCACGATGCGCGGGCGAGGAGCTCCAGGGCTCGCCGCTGCCACTTGTTCCGCCGTTCGTTCGTAGGCAGGTGAGCACCGGTGGGTAAGGCCGCGCCGGATCGGGGTCCGCGGGTGCTGACCGCGCTGGCCTGCGTAGTCGTGTCGCTCGTGACCGCCTGCGCCATTGTCCCCGACGACGGCCGCCGGGTCACCTCGGCGAGGATCGCGCGAAACGGCAACGAGCAGAGCGCGCTTGTTCAGCTGATCCCGCCCGAGCCGCAGCGCGGCTGGAGCCCGGGCCTGATCGTCAGCGGTTTCCTGCTGGCGAGCGGCAGCTTCGCGGGCAACCACGCGATCGCACGTGAGTACCTCACGCCCTCGGCGGCGAGGTCATGGCGGCCGGGCTCCGCGGTGGCCGAGTTCGCGGACACGCCGACCGCGACGACAAGCACGGTGCGGCAGAATTCGGTGACCTTCCAGGTCAATGGGCGGTTTCTCGGCACGATTAGCGAGGACGGCCAGTACCAGGCGGCTGAGCAGGGCGCGAGCCGGCGTGGCTGGGGGTTCACCGTCGTCAGGGTGCGGGGGCAATGGCGCATCGCGAACCCACCGGAGGAGCTGCTGCTCTCCCGCAGGGACGTGGACCGGACGTTTCGGTCGCGGGACCTGTACTTCTTCGACCCGTCTATGTCGGTGCTCGTGCCCGACCCGGTCCATGTGCCTGCCGAGGTGACCTCGGCCGACCTGGTCACTCACCTCGTCCAAGCGCTGCGGCAGGGACCGCAGGGATGGCTAGAGGTGGGCACGAGGACCGCCTTTCCGCCCGGAACCCGGGTTCTTGGCACCTCCGTGGACGGCAGCACCGCCATCGTCAACCTGGGTGGCCGCGCGGCCGTGGCGGGCAGCCAGCAACGCGATCAAATGGCCACGCAACTGCTGCAGACGCTGGCCAGTTCGTCCGCCTTCCCCGCGCCGGACGTCCCGTCGATCCAGTCGGTGGTCTTCGAGATCAACGGCAGGCCGGTACACGTGTCGTGCGCGACGGGGCGGCCGCCGACGTTGCAGCTCACACCCGCGTGCTCGGGCCCGGTGCCGCCGTCCCCCGGGTCACGCGTCTACTACATCGATAGCAGGGGACGCGTGGCCACCCTGTTCGGCGCCCGCTTGGACTCGCCCGCGCCAGGGCCCGCGGGATCCGGCCGGCAGTTGTTCGACGAGATCGCGGTCTCACCGGACCAGATGAGCGTGGCGGGCGCATCGGGCGGGGTTTTGTACACCGGCAGCTTGACCCTGACCGGCTCGCTGGTCAGGCGGCTCACCGCCACCAGCCTGACCACGCTGTCCTGGGACAGCGCGGGTTGGCTTTGGGCCGCTGGGCGGCGTGGCGGCCGGGCGCGGGTATGGCGGCTCGGGCCGTCGTCCAACCCGGTCGAGGTGCGTCTCCCGTATGGGTTTGGCCCGGTCACAGCGATGCGGGTGGCGCCAGATGGCGTTCGGGTGGCGATGATCACCGGATCGGGCCCGAGGTCGCGGCTGTGGCTTGCCGCGATCGATCGGGGCGGCAAGCAGCTCGCCATCGGGCCGCAGGTGCCCATCGGCACCGACATATCCGGGTTTTCCGACCTGACCTGGTACGACACCGGGGACGTCATTGTTTTGACCCGGCCGTCATCCGGCGCGGTCCTCTACGAGGTCCCGGTCGACGGCGGTCAGTCCAGGCCGATCGCAACCGACGCGGGCACCGTCTCGATCACCGCGTCCAGTGGCGGAAAGCTGGTGGCGCTGCGCGACGATGGCACGCTGATACAGCTGCCGAATCCCAGCGGGTCGATCTGGAAGCCCCCGGGCGCGCGCGGGCGGTCGCCGGTCTACCCAGGCTGACGAAGATGAATGTTTTCACTCTGTGTGATTGATCACGGCTGAATTACTCCTGACATTCGGGCCCTGGCGAGCTAGCGTTCGTGACATGGCACCCGCCCGGGTCCGTGGTTGCGTCGGGCAGATCGTTGCCCGGCAAGCCGATGCCAGCCGCAGGCCAAGCGGCCCACGTAAGGCGACTTCTCGTCGACCGATCACGGTGCGGCTTAGAGGTAAGTCCTGCCCCGCCGGTGGATCAGACGTCCGCCGGGCCGGGAGAAGGGCACTAGTGGCAACAGGACAGCCGCGAGGCCCTCAGCAGGCGGATGTGGGGACGAAGACCAGGTCGGCCGGGCGGGTGCCACCTTTCCGTGGTCAGGCGTAAGGGGTCTCCCAAGTGGACATCGTCTTTAAGGGCCGCCACACCGGTGTGCCGGAGCGGTTTCGTCAGCAGGCGGCCGTCAAGCTCGCCAAGATAGCGAAGCTGGACCAGAAGCTAATCCGCGTGGACGTGGAGATATCCAAGGAACGCAACCCTCGGCAGGCGGACCGCAGTGAGCGCGTCGAGCTGACGATCCGCCATCGCGGCCCCGCGATCCGTGCAGAGGCCGCGGCTGATGACCGCTACGCGGCTCTCGACCTCGCTCTCGGCAAACTCGAGTCGCGTTTGCGCCGGGCCAACGACCGGCGCAATGCCCGCAAGTGCGACCACGCGTCCGTGCGGCTCATGACGCCCGACGCGTCCGCCCTTGCCGAGCTGTCCCGGCCGAACGGGTCCGTGCCCGCCGAGCCCCCCAGGGAAGAGATCGCTAGCCCGGCGGGTAGTGTCGAGACAGCAGATCCAGTTGTGCCAATCGAGATGGAAGGTGACGGTCCGCTCGTTGTGCGGGAGAAGTACCACAACGCGGCGCCAATGACGCTTGAACAAGCGCTGTTCGAGATGGAACTGGTTGGCCACGACTTCTTCTTGTTCCGTGACGGCGACTGTGGCCATCCAAGCGTGGTTTACCGGCGGCGGGGTTACGACTACGGCGTCATCCGCCTCACTGAGGGCTGAGCAGGCCCTGAAGTGAGCCGGGTCGCCTGCCGCTTGCGCGTACGGATCGGCTCCGCCAGAGTCTGATCACAAGCAGACCGGTGACGGGCGGGCGCCGGTGAAGACAGCTGGAGGAACGGTGAGCGCAGACGCGCGTCGGCGGTACGCGGAGCCGATCCGCGTGCTGATTGTGGATGACCACGCGCTGTTCCGACGCGGGCTCGAGATGGTCCTCAAAGACGAGAACGACATCGAGGTCGTCGGGGAGGCTTGCGATGGCGCCGAGGCCGTCGCAAGGGCGGCCCAGTCGTTGCCGGATGTTGTGCTCATGGACATCCGGATGCCGCGCAGGAGCGGTATCGAAGCCTGCCGGGCGGTGAAGTCGGCCGGGCCGAGCGCGAAAATCGTCATGCTGACGATCAGCGACGAAGAGGGGGACCTCTTCGAGGCGATCAAGGCTGGCGCCAGCGGTTATCTGCTCAAAGACATCCCGCTGGACGAGGTCGCCGAGTCGGTCCGAGCGGTCCACGGCGGCCAGTCGCTCATCAATCCGTCGATGGCCGCCAAGCTCATCACCGAGTTCGCGACGCTCGCCAGGCGAGAAGGCGAGGAGCGGCCCGAGGAGCTTCCGGTGCCGAAGCTGACCGACCGCGAAATGGAGGTGCTCAAGCTCGTCGCCAAGGGCGCGAGCAACCGCGACATCGCCAGGGAGCTGTTCATCTCCGAGAACACCGTCAAGAACCACGTCAGAAACATCCTGGAGAAGTTGCAGATCCACTCCAGGATGGAGGCGGTCATGGTCGCGGTGCGGGAGAAGCTGATCGAACTCAGCTGAGAGCGTCAGCTTGCGGAACGGGCGACAGCCACGCGCAGCCGTTCGGCATGATCTGTAGGGTTTACCAGCTCAATGCGCACGTCGCTGCAACCGACCCACTCGGCAGCCTCGCGTAGGGCCTGCGCCATGGCCGGTATCGCGGCGGCCTTGTCGACCGAGACGGAGCGGGCGACCAGCGTATTGCCGCTGCGGGCGGGGTCCACCCGGCCGACGAGGCGGCCGCCGGCCAGCAGCGGCATCGCGAAGTAGCCGTGCACGCGCTTTGCCCTCGGCACGTAGGCCTCGAGGCTGTGATCGAACCCGAATATCCGCTGCGTCCGCTTGCGATCCCAGAGCAGCGAATCGAACGGTGACAGCAGCGTGATCCGGTGCCGGCCGCGCGGCGGCTCGGCCAGCGCCGCCGGATCGGCCCAGGCGGGCCGGCCGCCGGCCGTGACGGGTGTCAGGCCGGCGGCTTGTGCGGCCAGCTCGGCCATCGCGCTGTGGCCGTCCGAGTTCTTGGCGAAGTTGCGCAGCCGGTGGTAGTCGATGAGGTCGGCGCGGGTCACGACGCCGAGAGCGCGCGCCGCGATCGCGGCAAGGTGGCTCACGCACTGCTCGTCGGAGGGCTCACTTCGCAGCAGCTCGGCCGGAATGACCCGCTCGGGCAGGTCGTACACGCGCCGCCAGCCGACCCGCCTGACGCACACGACATCCCCGATGTCGAGCAGCCACTCGACCGCGATCTTGACCTCGGACCAGTCCCACCATGGCCCGCCGGCCTTGGCGCCACCGAGTTGCGTGGCGGTCAGCGGGCCGTCTGCCCGCAACCGCGCGAGCACCTCCTTGCACGCGCGCTCGGGGACCTCGTGCCATCGAAGGCCCCGCGCACGAAACGACCGCCTGCGGAAGGCGTAGTACGGCCACTCCTCGATGGGGAGCAGGCACGCCGCGTGCGACCAGTACTCAAAGGCCGACGGGCGGCCGGGACTCCAGTAAGCCCGTTCGACCTGGTCGCGCCCGACCGGGCCGAGCCGTGCGTAGGCGACAAGCTCGTGCGACCGCGCAAGCACGCTGATCGTGTCCAGTTGCACCGCGCCGATCCGGCGGATCATGCCGGGGACGCCGCCGCGTCGGCCCGCCGCGCCGAGAAAGCCCTGGGCGCGCAGGGTGATCCGGCGCACGTCATCCGGCGACAACGTTTGCACCCGCTGATCGTAGCCAGCGGGTCTGACATTCCGGCAGGTCTAGTACCAGTCGTCGAATATCCCGCAGCCGAGGGCGAGGATGCCCCCCGCGGCCACGAGCCCGGCGCCGGCCCAGAACAGCCACCACGTCGGGCCGAGCACCAGCCCGAGTCCTCCCGCGACGAAGCCCACCGTGATGATGGAGACTGCTACCCAGGAGATCGGCCTGCCATGTCGAAGTGCCGGGGCCGCCGCAGCCAGGGTGAGCTGAGCCTCTCCCGGCACAGGCACGACATCTGATGGCGCTTGGTCGGCCATGCCGCAACTCCCTCTCGTGCTGGTCGTGTCAACCATTGTGGCGGTGCGCGGCCAGCGAGTCGGCAGCCACCCCCCAATTGAACGCACCGGTTGTGACGGCACCGGTGCGAGCGCGCCGTCAGTGAGGGCACCGTTTGCCGCGAGGGTCGCCTACGATGACTTCGAGTGCCGTGGTATGCGCGCGCCGACAGGCGCGCGTTGCCAAACGAGGGCCAGACAACCCGCAAGGAGCGCGACGAGAAGTGCCAGCCATCATCGATAGGGTCCTGCGCGCAGGCGAGGGCAAGATCCTGCGCAAGCTGAGGCGGGTCGCCGACCAGACCAACTCGATTGAAGAAGACTTCGTCGCGCTGAGCGACGCCGAACTTCGCGCGCTCACCGACCAGTACAGGCAGCGCTACGCCGACGGAGAATCTCTCGACGACCTCCTGCCGGAGGCGTTCGCCACGGTGCGGGAGGCGGCTCGGCGCACGCTCGGCCAGCGGCATTTCGACGTGCAGCTGATGGGTGGCGCGGCGATGCACCTCGGCAACATCGCCGAGATGAAGACCGGCGAGGGCAAGACCCTCGTCGCGACGCTGCCCTCCTACCTCAACGCCCTCGCTGGCGGAGGCGTGCATGTGGTTACGGTCAACGACTACCTGGCCAAGCGCGACGCGGAGTGGATGGGGCGCATCCACCGGTTTCTCGGCCTGGAGGTCGGCGTCATCCTCGCTCAGATGCCCCCAGATGAGCGGCGTAAGGCGTATGCGGCGGACATCACCTACGGCACGAACAACGAGTTCGGCTTCGACTATCTGCGTGACAACATGGCAGCTCAGCTCGACGAATGCGTCCAGCGCGGGCATAACTACGCGATTGTGGACGAGGTCGACTCGATCCTCGTCGACGAGGCGCGGACGCCGCTGATCATCAGCGGCCCTGTCGAGCAGAGCGCCCGCTGGTACACCGAGTTCGCCAAGATCGCTCCGCGGCTTCGCCGCGGCGAGGACGGCGCCGGTGACTACGAGGTCGACGAGAAAAAGCGCACGGTCGGCATTCTCGAGTCCGGTGTGGAAAAGGTCGAGGACTGGCTCGGCATCGACAACCTGTACGACCCGGTGAACACACCTCTGGTCGGCTACCTCAACAACGCGCTCAAGGCGAAGGAGCTGTACAAGCGCGACAAAGACTACGTCGTGATGAACGGCGAGATCCTCATCGTTGACGAGTTCACCGGCCGGATGCTGCACGGCCGCCGTTACAACGAGGGCATGCACCAGGCGATTGAGGCCAAGGAAGGCGTGTCGATCAAGGAAGAGAACCAGACCCTCGCGACGATCACGCTGCAGAACTACTTCCGCATGTACGACAAGCTGGCCGGAATGACAGGCACGGCGATGACCGAGGCCAACGAGTTCCACCAGATCTATAAGCTTGGCGTCATCCCCATCCCGACCAACATGCCGATGATCCGCGAAGACTTGAGCGACGTCATCTACCGGACCGCCCACGCCAAGTTCACGGCGTGCGTGCACGACATCGCTGAGCGCCATTCGTGCGGTCAGCCCATGTTGGTCGGCACGACGAGCGTGGCCAAGTCCGAGATCCTCTCCCAAATGCTCAAGCGCCAGGGGATCAGGCACGAGGTGCTGAACGCCAAGCAGCACGAGCGTGAGGCGGCGATCGTCGCCCAGGCGGGCAGGCTCGGCGCGGTCACTGTGGCCACCAACATGGCGGGCCGCGGCACCGACATCATGCTCGGCGGCAACCCCGAGTTCATGGCCGACATCGAACTCCACCAACGTGGCCTGTCGCCGCTGGAAACGCCCGAGGACTACGAGGCCGCGTGGCCGGAGGCGCTGGACAAGGCCCGCCGCGCGGTCGCGGAAGAGCATGAGCAGGTTGTGGCCGTGGGCGGGCTGTATGTGCTCGGTACCGAGCGGCACGAGTCTCGGCGGATCGACAACCAGCTCCGCGGGCGTTCGGGTCGGCAGGGCGACCCAGGGGAGTCCCGGTTCTATCTGTCCCTCGAGGACGACCTGATGCGGATGTTCAACTCCGCCAGGGTGGAGTCGATCATGTCGACCCTCAAGATTGCCGAGGACGTGCCGATCGAGTCGAAGATCGTCACAAATGCGATCAGGTCGGCCCAGCACCAGGTGGAGCAGCAGAACTTCGAGATCCGCAAGGAAGTGCTCAAGTACGACGAGGTGCTCAACAGGCAGCGCAAGGTCATCTACGCCGAGCGGCGTAGGGTGCTCGAGGGCGCCGACGTGCACGACCAGATCCGCACGATGATCGATGAAGTGGTCGAAGGCTATGTCGCCGGGGCTACCAGCGAGGGATTCCCTGAAGAGTGGGACCTGGACAAGCTCTGGCAGGCGTTCCGCCAGCTTTATCCGGTGGGAGTCACCGAGGGCGAGCTGATCGAGGAGGCGGGCGGCGAGCGGGCCGGCCTGTCGCGTGAGTTCATCTCCGAGCAGATCAAGCGAGACGCCGAGGCTGCCTACGACAGGCGCGAGGAGGAGCTCACCCCGGAGGTGCTGCGCGACCTCGAACGGCGGGTGGTGCTCGCGGTGCTCGACCGCAAGTGGCAGGACCACCTGTACGAGATGGACTACCTCCAGGAAGGCATTGGCCTGCGCGCTTACTCACAGCGCGACCCGCTGATCGAATTCCAGCGGGAGGGGTTCGAGATGTTCAACGCGATGCTGGACGCGATCCGCGAGGAGTCTGTCGGCTACCTGTTCAATCTCAAGGTCGACGTGCAGGACAACCCCATCGTCGAGGAAACGCCGGTCGACGCGGTCGACGAGGCCGAGGTGGCGCCTGGTGCGCGTCCGCGGGGCGCAGGCCGTGGTCGCGCGGTCCCGGCCGGCGCGCCAGCGGCAGGCGGCGGCAGGGCAGGCGGTGGCAGGGCAGGCAGGGGAGCGGCCGGCGGTGGCGCGGCCGGCGGTGGCGCGGCAGGCAGTGGCGCGGGCCTTCCTCCTGGGCTTGCCAAGCCCAAGCGCCCAGCCAGGCTGGAGTACTCGGCGCCGACCATTGATGGCGCCGCCGACGGCGTTGAGCGCCGCGTCGACTCCGCCAGTGGCGGCGGTGAGTTCGGCAGAGTCGGCAGGAACGAGCCATGTCCATGCGGCTCTGGCCGCAAGTACAAACGGTGCCATGGCGACCCACGCACCCGGGCGAGCCTCACCTGACGCGTTTGCTCATCCGCCCACGCCCGCTGGGCCGCCCACCTCCGCTCGGCCGCCCACGCCCGCTCAGCCAGCCAGACAGATCATGCGGCCTCGATGGCCGTACATCGCCAGGCGGTGCCTTCGGCGATGGCGGGGTCGCGCTCAAGCCGGACGGCGAGTGCGCGTACCCGCGGCCCGAAGCGCACCACCACGGCCATCTCGACGACCCCTGACGACGGCGCGCTCGCGACGATGCGCCGTATCTGCGGTCCTGGGCGCCCGGCCTGCGGTCCCGTGCGCCCCGCGAGCAGCGGGCCAAGGCGGCGAATGTGGGTTCTGGCGCGCTCGGTCGTCCATCGAGAAAGCTGTCTGGATGGCCGCGAGCCAGCCAGGGTTTCCGCAAGGATCTGCGCGAACTGGCTCGGCCACGCCACGCCGCCGAGGCCCGGCTCGCGGCCATCGGCGGGTGCGTGATCAGATCCCCGCCCGCCCCCAGGCGGTGTGCGCACGCCCCGTGAGCGTGTCGCGTCTGATCCGCCGCCGCGGCTTGATCCGCCACCGAGCGGTGGCCCGCCGCTGAGCGCTGGCCCGCTGCCTGGAGGTGGCCCGCCGCTGAGCGCTGGCCCGCTGCCTGGAGGTGGCCCGCCGCTGAGCGCTGGCCCGCCGCTGCGGCCCGACCCGCCGTCATCGGCTGTGCCGACGTCGTCGTACGGCGGCGCCGGGTCGGGTACGACGCACACCGTGGCGCGTAACTGTGTCGGGTACTCGCGCGGCGACGACGACGATAACATCAGGTCTCCTAGACAACCGGCCCTAACTGGCATCTTCGTTCTAGCGCACAACGGTGACATTTTGACCGGCTCGCCATGGGCAAGACAACGAGCAGGATGCGCGCGCGAGGCCCAAAGGGCACCGGAGGGATCGTGGTGGGCGACACGCTGATCGTGGCTGGGCGGATCGTTCCCGCGGCAGACGGGCAGGTGCTGGCACCCGGTTATGTGCGGATCAGCCGCGGCGTCGTCACAGCGGTGGGGCAGGGCCGCCCCGCCGAAGCCGCCGACTTTGACCTGCGCGGCGGTGTGCTAGTGCCCGGTTTCGTCGACCTGCAGGTAAACGGCTATTTCGGCGTGGACCTCGCGGGGGTAGACGCCACAGGATGGGCCAGCGTGGTGCGGCGGCTGCCGGAGACTGGAACGACCGCATTCCTGCCCACGTTCATCACCAGCCCGGTACACAAGCTCGCCGCCGCCATGCGGACTATGAGGGAGTTCGTCGCAGGGCTTCCGCCCGGTGCCCGGGTGCTCGGCGCGCACATCGAGGGACCGTTCATCTCGTTGCGCCGTCGCGGCGCACACGACCCCGGATGGATCATCGAGCCGGAGCCGGAGGCGGTAGAGGAGCTGCTGAACGCCGGCGGTGACGTCCTCCGCGTCGTCACGCTAGCCCCAGAACGGCCCGGTGCGATCGCCGCAATCAGGCGCCTGACTGACGCAGGCGTGCTGGTCAGCGTGGGCCATAGCGACGCGACGGCAGGTCAGGTGGCAGCGGCGGGTGACGCAGGTGCCCGAATGGTGACCCACCTGTTCAACGGGCAGGCCGGACTGCATCATCGCGAACCAGGCGTCGTCGGTCAGGCGCTCGCCGACCACCGGTTCACCAGCGGGCTCATAACCGACCTGCACCACGTGGCGGCGTCGGTATGCGTCGTCGCCTTTGCCGCGGCGCCCGGCCGGATCGCGATCGTCACCGATGCCGCGGCCTGCGCAGGCATGCCCCCAGGCCGGTACCAGCTCGGTGGCAGGCCGATCGAACTGCCGCCGGGCGAGGGCGTGCCGCCGGTCCGTGCCGACGGCACCATGGCCGGGTCCAGCCTGCGGATGGATCTCGGCGTAGCCAACATGGTCGGCGCCGGTGTGGATCTTGTCACGGCGGTCACGGCGGCCACGCGAGTGCCTGCCGACCTCATCGGGCGGCCAGATCTCGGTCGGCTCACCCCGGGTGCCGCAGCCGATCTTGTCTGGCTCGGCGAGGACCTGCGGACCCGCGCCACCTGGATCGGCGGGAATATCGCCCACTCAGACGGCGGACTCGGCGGAGCGGCCGAGCCCGCAGCCCGCCCTCACGACTCCTGCGCGCCGATCACGTCCGCGTGAACGCTGCTGGGTTACTGCGGCGCGGAGGCGACGGGGCCACCCGGGCCAGTCTCGCGTCTTGGACCTTCGTGATGGGTGGTCCGGAGCCGGTCCGTTTCATGATCCGGGTAACTTCTGCAAAAGTTACCCGGATCATGAAACAAGTACCTTCGGTGGTGCCCCGAGCTGTCCGGGTCCGGCGGGATTGGCGCAGATCGCCAAACTCCCTCTCTACCCTGGGCGCTGGTTGGCCTAACGGGCAGGTCGCGGGCCGGCCATAGACTGCCTGCCGTGGCACACGTCATCACCCAGATGCGCGCGGAGATCGAACAGCAACCGCAGGCGCTGCGAGTCACGCTCGATGCGTTGTTCCCGCGTGCCGCAGACGTCGCGGCGGCCGCCGAGCGCACCCGGCACGTGTTGTTCATCGCGCGTGGGACTTCAGACAACGCCGCCGTCTACGGAAGCTATCTCCTCCAGGTGCATGCGGGTCGGCTCGCCACGCTGGCGTCGCCGTCGATTGCCACCGTCTACCGGGCGCGGCTTGACCTGTCCGGAGTGCTCGCCGTGGCGCTGTCGCAGTCGGGGCAGACCGAGGAGATCGTCGACACGCTGATGTGGGCACGCGACTGCGGAGCGCGGACCATCGCGATCACCAACCGTGGCGGCTCGCCACTATCCGAAGCCGCCGATGTCGCGTTGATCACGCGAGCCGGTACGGAGCGCGCCGTTCCTGCGACCAAGACGTTCACCACGCAATTGGCCGCGCTGGCTGTGCTTGGCATCGGCCTCGGCGCCAACGTCGACGCAGGTCAGCTTCGCGCTGTGCCTGATGAGATCGAGCGCCTGCTCGCGGCGCCGATGGATCTCGATCCGGTGGTCGCGGAACTCGCGACGGTCGTCGGCGCGGTGGTCTCCGGCCGGGGTTTCGCCTACTCAGCCGCGCTCGAACTCGCCCTCAAGCTCAAAGAGACGTGCTACCTGCACGCGATGGGACTCTCCTACGCGGACCTGCTGCACGGCCCGATCGCGGTTGTGGGTGCCGCCACGCCTGCGATCATCGTGGCAGCAGGCAGCGGGCCCACGCTCGATCCGTCAATCGCCCTCGCCCGCCGCGTCACCCGGTCGGGTGCGCGAGCCTACGGCGTCGGTGGCGGCGACCCACTAGCTCGGGCCTGCAGCCGGGCCTTGCCCGGCCCGCGCCTGCCTGAGTGGCTCGCGCCGATCGGGCTGATCGTGCCCGGCCAGTTGGTCGCCGAGGCGCTCGCACGCAAGCTCGGTATCGACCCGGACAACCCCCGCGGTCTCACCAAAGTGACACAGACGGTCTGACGGTCGGCGTCTTTGTACTCGGCAGCGTTGTTGGACCGGACATTTCGGGCGGCAGAAACAGCACCCTGGAGTACAAGGCGGCGGAAACAGCACCCTCGAGTACGAGGATGAACGGGCCCCGGCGGTCAGGCGGCGTCGCGGGTGGGGATTGCCTGTTCGAGCTGGGCGCGGAGCTGCCCGATCAGGTAGGCGTCGAGCGTGGTGCTCTGACGTGAGCCTTTCACCCGCGCCGAGGCGTACAGCCGCGCGCCGTCGCTGTAGAAAATGCTCCACCCGGTGAAATCGGCGGCGAGTTCCCGCAGGTCGCCCGTGGTGTCCACGACAGGGTGCCCGTTGCGCAGGCACGCGTCTCTAATTCGGGGCCAGTGCAGCCCGCACGCGTCAAAGATGGGCGGGTCGTTGCTGTGATCAAGGCCGTCCGCTTCGAGCCGCGACCGGGGGATGATTATCCGGACCTTCGCGACAGAACGGCACCCGCGCGTGTCGCAGGTCGCATTCGCCGGGGGGACGGCGGCCTGATAAGGGTTACCAAGGGGGGTGGACACGCTTGCGATGGTCTCGCACCCGGCTCAAGGAATTCTCGTGCGCGTATGCAGTGAGCGAGGCGCCGACCGGAAACCCGTCGCAGCGTCCGGGCGGCCGGTAACGTCGTACGGGTTATGAGGCCCAGTCAACGGCGGCCCAGTCAATGGCCTGGTCTACGCGCCGGTCAGCGGCTTGGTCTACGCGCCGGTCAGCGGCTCACACGCCTCGGCGCCCTCGGCGCCTGCCTGGTGCTTCTCGCCGCCTGTGGCATTTCGGGCCAGGTGGCGCAAGTGCATGGCCGCCATGGCCGCGTCCTGTCGGCCGCAGCGCTGCGGCCCGTGATCGGTCCCCGCGTCGCAGCGATCGTAGCCAGGATGAGCCTGCCGCGAAAGGTCGGTCAGCTCTTCGTGGCAGCGGTGCCGGGGATCCAGGCGAGCCAAGGCGGCGCAGAGCTTGTGCGCAGGTACCACCTCGGCGGTGTCATCTACTTCCAGAACAACCTACATAACGCGGACCAGGTCGCGACGCTATCCAACGGGCTGCAGCACGCCGCCATGGCGGGCAAGCCTGCCGTTCCGCTCACCGTTGGAACCGATCAGGAGGGCGGCACGGTCTCGCGGCTGGCCGGGATCGTCACATCCATGCCAAGCGAGATGGCGGCGGGCGCGACAAGGGATCCCGCGCTGGTGCGGGACGCGGAGGCCGCCACCGGCAGGCAGTTGCGCGCGCTCGGCATCAACCTGGACTACGCGCCGGTGGCCGACGTCAACGTTGACCCCGCCAACCCGGTGATCGGCACCCGGTCCTTCGGCGCCAATGCGGCGCTTGTTTCGCAGATGACGCTGGCCGCCGTCACCGGATTGCACGCGGCCGGCGTGGCCGCAGCCGCGAAGCACTTTCCAGGGCACGGTGACACCGACGTCGACAGCCACACCGGCCTGCCCGTGATTCGCCACACGATGCGGCAGTGGCGGCGGATCGACGAACCGCCGTTCCAGGCGGCCATCCGCGGCGGCGTGGACATGATCATGTCGGCGCACATCGTCGTGCCTGCGCTGGAGCGCTCGAGAGATCCTGCCACGCTGTCCCACGCGGTCATCACCGGCCTGCTGCGGGGCAAGCTTGGCTACCGCGGCGTGGTTACCACGGACGCCCTGCAGATGGCCGGTATCCAGCAGGGATACGGCGACGCGCGGGCGGCCGTGCGCGCGATCAAGGCGGGCTGCGACGAGCTCCTCCTGCCGCCGAGCTTGGCGACGGCCTACGGCGCCGTGCTCGCTGCCGTGCGAACCGGCCAGCTTCGGTTGACGCGGCTTGACCAGGCCGTGACCCGGATCCTCACCCTCAAGGCCGAACGTGGCCTGTTCTCGCACCCCTACGTCGACGTCGGCGCGGCGTGGCGCGGCGTAGACACCGTCGCGGCCGCGGCGGTCGCGCGGCGCCTGGCGGACCGTTCTGTGACCGTGGTGAAGAACGCGGGACGCGTGCTGCCCGTGCCTCGCGGCGCATCTGTCTACGTAGCGGGCGCCGATGCGGGCCAGCTCGCCGCAGCGCTTGAGCGGGCCGGCCTGCGGCCGGTCACCTCGGCCGGGGCCGCGCGCGTCATTGTCGTCGCGACCAGCAGCGCGACGGATGACCCTGCTGAGCACGCGCTCATCGACCAACTGCTCGCCGTGGCTCGCCCGGTCGTCCTCATCGCTACCGGCAAGCCATACGACCTGGGCCTTTTCACTGGCGCTTCGGCTGAGGTCGCGACCTACTGCGACGCGGCGGTCTGCATACGCGCGGCGGCGGGCGTTTTGACCGGTGCGATCCGCCCGCACGGCAAGCTTCCCGTCACTGTTCCCGCGGCGGGTGGGCGCGGGTATCCGTTCGGCGCGGGCCTCGCCGGTCTCGCGCCTCATTAGGATCGCTACCGTGTCCGCGATCCCGGGCGCCACGGCCAAGCCACGTGGGCTGATCACCGATTGGGGCGGCGTGCTGACCGCGCCGGTCGCCGCTTCTGTCGCGGCGTGGCTGAAGGCGGACGGCATCGATGCACTTGGCTACCGGTGCGTCATGACGCAGTGGGTGGGCGAGGCTTACGGCCCGGAGGGGCCAAAAAACCCCGTTCACGCGCTGGAGCGTGGGGAGATAACCCCGCAGCAGTTCGAGCGGCTGCTCGCGGCCCGCTTGATACGGACCGACGGGGACGCCGTGCCAGCTGATGGTTTGCTGAGGCGGATGTTCGCTGCGATGGTGCCGGTCGAGCCGATGTATGCGCTGCTGCGTTCCGTCCGCGGCGCGGGGATCCCAACCGGGCTGCTCTCCAACTCGTGGGGCAACGACTACCCGCGCGAGACTTTCCCCGACCTGTTCGACGCGGTGGTCATCTCGAGCGAGGTGGGCATGCGCAAGCCAGAAGAAGCCATCTTTCTGCACGCTTTGGCCCGGCTTGGCCTCACTCCCGAGCACTGCGTGTTCATCGACGATATCGAGGCCAATGTCACGGCCGCACGGGCGCTCGGCATGGTTGGGTTGCACCATCGCGAACCAGACGGCACAGCGGCAGCCGTTAAGGACCTGTTTGGGCTCACGTGATGACACAAAAGCCCTACCCGAGCGCGGCGAACGAGGGCCGGTCGGCCAACATGCGTGCCATCAGGCGCACAGGCACCAAACCAGAGGTGGCGCTGCGCAGTGAGCTGCACCGGCTCGGTTACCGGTACCGGAAAGATCATCGCCTTGACCTTGCCGACGGAGTTAGGGTTCGGCCTGACATCGTGTTCACCGCACGCAAGGTCGCTGTCTTCGTGGACGGCTGTTTCTGGCACGCGTGTCCGGACCATGGCCGCGAGCCCAGCGTGAACCAGTGGTACTGGGCGCCCAAGCTGCGCCGCACCGTGGAAAGGGACCGAGCCGCAGACACCGCGCTTGCTGCGGCGGGCTGGCGTGTCGTGCGGCTGTGGGAGCACCTTCCGCTCACCGACGCGACGGCGGCGGTGATTGCCGAGCTCGGCGAGCGCGGCCCACTGGCCTAGGTGCCCCGCCGCCTTGGGCGCCCGCTGGCTTGGGCGCCGCCTGCAACGCCGCGGATTTGCCCGCCTGCGGTCGCCGCGCCTGGCACACTCTGATCAACATGCGAGGGGTTGGCCCGGCGCGGGCCGCTCGATGACCGCATATCCGAGGAAGCAATGCGTATCTACCTGCCTTCCACGCTTTCCGCACTCGCCGCCGCGTTGCGCGCCGGTGAAGTCGCCGCCCCAGCCTGCGCTTTCACCGTCACGCCGACGTTGCGTGAGTGGTATGCGAGCGGTGATATGGAAGAGCTCGAATACGCGGCGATGACCGCGGCCGCCCGCGCCTCGCTGCGGTTGCTCGCCGCGGATCCGCGGGCGCCGCGGCGGCGGGTGGTGCTCGCTGCCGAAGTCGCGGAGGGTGCCACCACCCGCGGCGCCAGCCCCGACCGCGCGGCCGTCGTTGTCCAAACCGCCATCCCGCTGGAAAGAGTCATGTCCGCGCACGTCGATGGCGTTGAGGCGGTGACCGACGTCGAGGCGGCGGTTGCCGCGCTGCCCGCCGCTGACGCGGGCGACGACGACGCGCGGTTCACCGTCGGCGGCGCAGAAGGCCACGAGCTGCTCTGGTACGCAGGGTCCGAGCTCTCCTACCTGTTCGGCTAGGCGACGGGGGCTACCGTTTCGGCTGGGCGGCGGGGCTACCGTTTCGGCTGGGCGGCGGGGGCTACCTGTTCGGCTGGGCGGCGGGGGCTACCGCGGTCAGGCGGCCGGCGCGCCGTGCCATGTGCGCCAGAGCTGCGCATAGGTGCCGTCGGCCGCCACGAGATCTTCGTGCGAGCCGAGTTCGGAGATCCGGCCATCGAAGACCACCGCGACTCGGTCGGCGTCGCGGCCCGTGTGCAGCCGGTGCGCGATCGCCACGACCGTACGGCCGTCGAGGACCGCGGCGAGGTTGCGTTCGAGGTGCCGCGCGGCCCGCAGATCGATCAGCGATGTCGCCTCGTCGAGCACCAGCGTGTGTGGGTCGGCGAGCACCAGCCGGGCCAGCGCCACCTGCTGCGCCTGCGCGGGTGACAGCTCGACTTGGCCCGAACCGACCATGGTGTCCAGCCCGTCGGGAAGCTCCGCCACCCATTCCAGGGCGTCCACAGCGGCAAGCGCGGCGCGAATGCGCTCGTCACCCACCCCGGCCACGGCCAGCGCCACGTTGTCGCGCAGCGTGCCGAGAAACACATGGTGCTCCTGCGTGACAAGCGCGACATGACCGCGCAGCTCGCCAAGCGGCAGCTCGACCAGGGGCACGTGTCCCACGCTCACCGCGCCGGTGCGTGGCGGGTGGATGCCGGCGAGCAGTCGTCCGAGCGTCGACTTGCCCGCGCCGCTCGGCCCCACCATGGCCAGCCGCTCACCAGGCCGTAGATGCAGGTCGATCCCGTGCAGCACGTCCGTACCCGGCCCGTAGGCATACCTGACAGAGTCGGCCACCAGATGCTCACCTGCCGGGCTGCGGTCGCCCTCTGCGCGGTCGGCGGGAACCTGCGCCACGCCGAGCAGGCGGGCCAGCGACGCCCCACCAACCTGCAGCTCGTCCACCCAGGACAGCAGCCGGTCGAGCGGATCGATGAGCTGCTGCACGTACAGCGTCGCGGCCGTCATCTGTCCCACCGTGGCCCAGCCACGCATGGTGAACAGGCCACCGAGGCCGAGTGTCGCGGCGACAGGCAGCACGTAACCGAGCTCCACCAGCGGGAACCACACCATGCGCAGGCCAAGGGTGTAGCGCTCGGCCTTCCACGCGCGGCGGATGTCGGCGTCGGTGCGGGCCACCCTGCGAGCCTGCAGCCGGAGCGCCTCGATGGTTCGGGCGCCGGCGACCGTCTCCGCCAGGCCCTCCGTCAACTCCGCGTAGGCGGCGTTCTCCGCGAGGTACCCGTCCCGCGCCCGCGCGAGATACCAGCGAGTGGCCAGGTAGAGCAGCGGTGCCGCGGTCAGGCAGGGCAGAGCGAGCAGCGGCCCGTTGAGCAGCAGGGCAGCGACCGCGAACATGCAGGTGACGATCGCGATCAGGGTCTCGGGCACGGCCATGCGCACCGCGCGCGACATCGCGTCGACGTCGCGCGTCGTCCGGGTGAGCAGGTCGCCGCTGCCGGCCTGCTCCACCGTGGAAAGCGGCAGCCGCAGCACCTGCCGAACGAACTCCTCACGCAGCTCCGCCAGGATCTGCTCGCCAAGCCGGGTCGACGCGTAGACAGCGAACCGCAGGATCACGGCCTGCACCACGGTCAGACAGCCGATGACAAGCACCGTCAGGTTGGCATGCGCCAGCGTCAGGTCCCGGTCGCTGACGCCCTGTACGAGGCCGCCAAGCAGGCGCGGCGCGGCCAGGCCGGCAGTCGCGGCGAGCCCGTGCAGAGCCAGGGCCGCGGTCAACTGCCACGGATAGCGCACCATGAGCCGCCGGGCGTAACGGCGCACCTCCCGCCGCGAAGCGACAGGCAGGATCGGCCGTGCGTCGCTCACGTCAGACCTCCTTCCTTGTCACGGTCGCGGCATAGCGGGGATTGCGGGCAAGCAGGTCAGCGTGGCTGCCCTCGGCCACGGCCGTGCCGCCGTCGACGAACACCACATGGTCGGCACGGGCAAGCACGAGCGGGCTCGTGCTGACGATGACCGTTGTCCGGTCGGCGCGGGCGGGCACGAGCCGTGCCGCGATGGCGGCCTCGGTGTGCGCGTCCACTGCCGAGGTCGGTTCGACGAGAACCAGCACCGCGGGGTCGGCCGCGAGCGCACGGGCCAGCCTCAGCCGTTGCTGCTGTCCGCCGGAGAACTCCCGCCCAGCGTCGGCGATCCAGGCGCCCACGCCATCGGGAAGCGCCGCCACCACGTCGGTCGCGCACGCCGCATCAAGCGCCGCGGTGACGAGGGCACGGCCAGCCCCGCGAGGGTCGAGCTCGTCGCGAATCCGGCCTGCGAACAGCCGGTCAGCGTTGGTGCTGACGCCGATGGCGCCGCGCACCGTATCCAGCGGCAAGTCGGCGAGGGCCACACCGCCGTAGGTCGCGGGCCCGTCGCAGAACCGGCCGAGCCTGTCAGCGATGGCAGCCGAATCAGCGTCCGCGGTCGCGGCGATGGCGGTCGTCAGCCCAGGCCGCACGGTGACGCCTGACGCGCCATCGACCAGGACCCGCGGGCCCGGCGGCAGCGCGGCTGTGCCGGTGTCGCCGATATCGGGCGACAGATTCAAGAGCGCGGTAACCCGCCGCGCCGCGACGTGCGCCTTGGTGATCTTGTCTACGGCTTCTGTCAGGGTGCCGACGGGGCGGGCGAGGAAGACCGCATAGCCGTAGCAGGCGACGAGCTGGCCCGGCGTGATCGCCCCACCGATCGCCATCCGGGCGCTGATCCCGACGACCAGCGCGACGAGCAGGCCCGGAAGCAGAATCTCCGCCGCCGCGAGCATCGAGTCGATGGCGCCCACGCCGATCCCTGCCCGCATGACGCCGCGCGAGCCGGTGGTGTAACGCTCGGCGAACAACTCTTCGCCGCCGATGCCGCGCAACACCCGAAGGCCCGCGACGATGTCGGAGGCGCGGGTGGCGAGCTCCGCCTGCCGCTCCCTGTGTACCTGTTGCCTGCGGTGGAGCGGACGGATCAGTAGCGCCGCCGCGGTCGCCATGACCGGCACCGCCGCGACAGTGAGCCAGCCCGCCGTCGCGTAGGTGGTGAGCATGACCACGACGACCACAATGATGCCGACGATCGACCCGCTGGCCCGCCCGGCGATGTCCATCGCGCCGCCGATGTGCACCACGTCGGAGATGCCGATGCTGACCACCTCACCGGCGGCGAGCCGCTTCGGCAGCGTGGCGCCGAGTTGCGTCACCTTGGCGACGGTCGCCTCGACCGTGCGTAAGGCGGCGCGGATCCAGTTCAGCACGGAAAAGCGGTGCCGCAGCACCCCTGCCCCGGCCTGCAGCGCGCCAAGTCCGAGCAGCAGCGCCGTCCAGCGCGCAAGCGCGCCGCCATCCCGCGCGGTGACGCCTGCGTCGATCGCGTGGCCGATCACGGCAGGCATCAGCGCCTGCGCGACCATCCAGACGATGCCGGTGCAGGCGGCGGCGAGCAACCCGCGGGCCTGGATGCGCGCCACCCACCGCAGGTAGCGGGCAGCCGACGGCTGGTCGGGCATGGGTAGCTCAGACATGACGCCTCGTCGTCGTTGGCGCACGACCGCGTTAGCCGTTCAGCGCTGCCCTGGGGGACCCCCGGACCCCCCGGCGGGCCGTGGCCCGCTGTGGCTCGGCGCCGACCCCCTGCTTGCGCTTGTCGCGAGGCGCCGATGAGCACGCAGAACGGCGGTGCGGTGTGGCACCGGTTTGCCGTGCGGGGATCTCCGAGATCGTATCCGGGGCCGCCTGGCGTAGGCGAATGGTTTTCCGCCGCGTACGTTTGGCTGTAGCGGCTGTAGCGCCTGCATCGACAATGACGTCAAGTCCTGGAGCAACCTGTCATGGACGCTGTGACCAACGTGCCGCCGCCGGTCAACGAGCCGGTCAGGCAGTACGCGCCAGCAACCCCCGAGCGGGCAGCTGTTGAGCGGAAGATCAAAGAGCTTGCCGGCGAGCAGGCAGAGTTCACGATGACCATCGGCGGCAAGCGGCGGATGGGCGGCGGCGAACTGATCGACGTCGTTCAGCCGCACAACCACTCCCACGTGCTAGGCCGGATGGGTGAGGCCACCGACGAGGAGGTGGCTGCCGCCGTCGAGGCAGCGCGCGCGGCGGCACCCGCGTGGCAGGCGCTGTCGTTCGACGATCGCGCGGCGATCTTCCTCAAGGCCGCCGAACTGCTTTCCGGTCCGTGGCGCGCCACGATGAACGCGGCCACCATACTTGGCCAGTCCAAGTCCGTGTACCAGGCCGAGATCGACGCGGTGTGCGAGCTCATCGACTTCTGGCGGTTCAACGTCGCGTTCGCCCGCCACCTCCTGGCCGACCAGCCGGTCTCCGGTCCCGGCACCTGGAACCGCATGGACTACCGGCCCCTTGATGGTTTCGTGTTGGCCATCACGCCGTTCAACTTCACCTCGATCGCGGCCAACCTGCCGTCGGCGCCCGCGCTGCTCGGCAACACGGTGGTCTGGAAGCCGTCGCCGACCCAGCAGATGTCTGCCCAGGTCAGCTTGAGCGTGCTCGAGGCGGCTGGCCTGCCGCCTGGCGTGATCAACATGGTGACAGGCAGGGGAGAGGCCGTGTCGCGGGTCGCGCTGACCCATCCCGAGCTTGCCGGGATCCACTTCACCGGTTCGACGGCGACCTTCCAGCACCTGTGGTCGACGGTTGGCAACCGGATCGCGAGTTACCGCAGCTACCCCCGGATTGTCGGCGAGACAGGGGGAAAGGACTTCGTGGTCGCCCATCCGTCCGCGGACCCCGACGTGCTCGGCACAGCGCTGATCCGCGGCGCCTTCGAGTACCAGGGTCAGAAATGTTCGGCGGCTTCGCGCAGCTACATCCCGCGGTCGCTGTGGGACCGGGCTGGCGACGACTTCGTCGCCCTCGTGCAGTCGCTGACCATGGGTGACGTCGCCTCCGATCTGTCGTTGTTCATGGGGGCGGTCATCGACCCCCGCGCGTTCGCCAAGCACCGCGCCGCGTTGGAGCGGGCAGGCCAGCGGCCCTCTGTGCGCATGCTGACCGGCGGTTGCGACGACTCTGTCGGGTACTTCGTGATGCCCACGGTGCTTGAGTGCGAAGACCCGACAGACGAGGTGTTCACCACCGAGTACTTCGGGCCGATCCTGTCGGTGTATGTGTACCCGGACAGCGAGTACAGTTCGGTGCTTGCCCAGGCGGCCGAGGTGGCGCCCTACGCGCTCACCGGCTCGATCATCGCGACCGACCGTGCCGCGATCGCCAAGGCGACCCACGCGCTCCGGTTCGCCGCGGGCAACTTCTACATCAACGACAAGCCGACCGGCGCGATCGTCGGCCAGCAGCCATTCGGAGGCTCGCGGTCGAGCGGCACCAACGACAAGGCCGGCTCGGCGCTGAACTTGACGCGCTGGGTGAGCGCAAGGGCGATCAAGGAACTGTTCTCCCCGCCGGTCGACTACCGCTACCCCCACATGGGCTAGGCGCCACAGGGGTTCGGCGGCGCCCGCGGAGGCGTTCGCGCGGTGACGGGATTGTGGCGTACCGATTTGCCCGATGCCGTGCGCGCCTCGCACACGCGCGTGGGATAGTGCAACGCAGCGGCACAGGGTGTGCGGGCGCGCGCCCGCCGCCCCCTACGCAGCGGAGGTGCTCATTCACCGTCTGGTCTTGTGGAACATCGATCTCACGCTCGTCGATGTTGCGCAGATAACGCGGGAGGCGTACGCGGAAGCCTTCGAGAAGGTGACCGGCCGGCCGCTGGTGCGGCTGGCCCCGATGGCCGGCAAGTCCGACTCGGAGATTTTCTTCGAGTCGCTGGCCATGAACGCCGCCGACCAGGGTGACGCCGACACATCCGCCGGGTTGCTGTACCGGTTCACCGAGGCGCTCGCCGCGTCCTTTGCCGCGCGGCGGCGACTGTTGCCCGAGCGCGGGCGGCTGCTGCCCGGGGCGCGCCAGGCGGTGACGGCGGTGGCGGCGCTGCGAGGCGTGGCGCAGACCGTGCTGACCGGGACCATCAGGCCGAATGCGATCGAGAAGCTTCGCGCTTTCGGGCTCGAGGAGTTCATCGACTTCGAGGTGGGTGGCTACGGCAGCGAGGTATACCCGAAGGGGACCTTGTTGATGCTCGCCCGCAGCCGCGCCGCCGAGAAGTACGGTGTGTCGTTCGGCGAGCATTCATCTGTGTACATCGCGGACTCGACGCGTGATGTGGAGGCCGCCCGCATTGGCGGCGCGCGGGTCATCGCCGTCGCGAGCGGCCGCTCGACCACGACACAGCTGCGCGAGTCCGGCGCGGACCGCGTGCTTGCCGACCTGGCCAACACCTCGGCCGTGCTGCGGGCGATCGACCAGCTCACCACGGTGCCTGGCTCGCGGCCAGCGTGACGCGCCGGCGCGCGGGCCAGCGCGACGCATCGGCGCACGGGGCAGCGGGAGCACGCCCGGTCCGGCGCCTGGCGCAGGACTAGTTCGAGACCTGGCGCAGGTGCGGCGGCAGTTGGGAGTAGGCGGCCACCTGTTGCGCCGGGGGAGCGGTCGCGTGCACTGGCGTGCCCCAGTCCGCGTAGGTCACCACTGCGGTGATCGGCCCGATGACCGGGGAAACAGCGGTGATGACGCAACGAAGCGGCAGCAGCCGACGGTCGAGCACGACCTGCCAGCTCGCTCGCTTGGTGCCGGGCCCAGCGAAGGTGACCACCGCATCGCGCGCTCCAGGGGTCGCATGCGGCAAGGCGGTGGCGAGCCGCACCGTGCCGGACATGTGCGCGGTCGCTGACGCGCCAGCGCCCTGCCAGTGCGGGCGCACGCGGTCGGTCGCGTACCTCAGCAGATTCCAGCTCGTTGCGCTCGCGTAGAGAACGTAGGCGGCCTCACGCGCCGCATAGGACGCGCGCCCGTTGGGCACGGCAGGCGTGATCTGCGCCCAGGTCTTGCCTGCCGGCATCAGGTCGGTCGGCGGGGCGATGAAGAGGTTCTGGCCGGGCAGGAAGATGAGCGGCGCGCGCACGTGTACGCCATTGACCCGGTCCGCGGTGGCGACCGCGTTCCCTGTGAGCGTGCCGTCCGGCGCCACCGAGATCGTTCCGGTCAAGGTCTGGCGTAGTGTGTTCGCCCGCGGCGTGCGAACATCGACCCGGATATGCAGGGTGCGCGCGGCGAACACCTTGCTGGAGACACGCACGGAGAGCTGACCGGAGGTCGCGGGTAAGGTAGGCAGCCCGCCTCGTTGGGCAGGCGTCGGCGAGCCGCTACGGAGCGGGCTCGGCGAGTTTCGGTGCGGGCTCGGCGAAGTCCTGTGCGGGCTTGGCAGCGCGCCCGTGTGGCCAGTGCTTGGCTTGCCGCTCGAAGGCGACGGCGAGGCGGTCTTGCCAGGCGACTGCCTCACGATCTGGCAGCCAACGAGCAACGCAGCGAGCGCGGCGACGCAGGCGAGGGCGGGCAGGATCGGTCGGCGCGGACGGGATGGTGGCACACTAGGGACGCCTGGCGGTAGCTCGCGCGGCCCGCGCCGGAAGTAGCCGACGAGGTCATCGGCTACGTCCGGCGCGTCTGGCTGGCGGCGGACCGTGCCGGTTCCTAGCATGCGCGCATCCTCACGCCGTGAACTCTTTGCCGCATCATGTACCGCAACATCACAAGCCTCTCACCGCATCATCTCTCATCATGACCGGTTCGCCTAGCGCGCCTGGCCGCCGCGGCGGCCGCGCCGCCGTTGCATGTCGTCCTATCAGGACCGATGCTGGGGCCTATGCCACATGACAACGAGGTCACGGCACCAGGGACGGCCGCTGCGGCGCGTGCCGGGCTCGTCACGGAGGGAACGCTGCTGTGGTCGCCTGACTCTACCGATATATCGCGCGCGCGGATCACGAAGTTCCTGGACTGGCTCGCGGGCCGTCGCGGCCGGGGCTTCGCTGACTATGCCGCGCTGTGGCAATGGTCGGTCGAGCATCCGGGCGAATTCTGGGAATCGGTCTGGGACTTCTTCGACGTGCCCGGTCGCCGCGGCGATGGTCCGGCGCTCGACGGCGGCCCGATGCCCGACGTCCGCTGGTTCGCCGGTTCGACCGTCAACTATGCGCGGGCCGCTTTGCGCTGGGCCCGGTCCGATCCGGACGCGACCGCTGTGATCTTCCGCTCGGAGGCCGGTCACCGCGCCACGTTGAGCTATCGGGAGCTGGTCGCGGAGGTGGCGCGCGTGCAGGCGGGCCTGCGTGAGATCGGAGTCACCCGTGGCGATCGAGTTGCAGCGTTCGTTCCGAACATCCCAGCGGCGCTCGTTGCGATGCTCGCGGTCACCGGTCTCGGCGCGATCTGGTCGTCGTGCTCGCCCGACTTTGGCGCGGCGAGCGTGGTCGACAGGTTCGCGCAGATCGAGCCGAGGGTGCTGATCGCGGTGGACGGGTACCGTTACGGCGGCAAGGACTACCCCCGCGGGGACGCCGTGGCGGAGATCGCGTCGGCGCTGCCTGGGCTGCGCGCGATCGTCGGTGTGGACTACCTCGGCGTCGGCCTTGGCCAGCTCGGCACCCGCACCATCGGCTGGGCTGAGCTTGGCACAAGCGCCGGCGACGGCTTGGCCGGCCCCGAGTTCGCCGACGTCCCGTTCGACCACCCGCTGTGGGTGCTCTACTCGTCGGGAACCACGGGGCTGCCTAAACCGATCATGCACGGCCATGGCGGCGTGCTGCTCGAGCATCTGAAGACCCTCGCCTTTCATCAGGATCTCGGCCAGGGTGATGTGTTCTTCTGGTTCACCACCACCGGCTGGATGATGTGGAACTACCTCGCCGGAGGGTTGCTTGTCGGCGCGACCGTGCTGCTCTACGACGGCAGTGCCACCCATCCTGAGATCGATGTGCTCTGGCGTGTGGCGGCGCAGACCGGCGTCACCTACTTCGGCGTCGGCGCACCGTTCCTGCTCGCGTGCGCCAAGGCCGGGGCTCGGCCGGGCAGCGAGGTCGACCTTTCCGCCCTGCGCGGGGTCGGCTCCACCGGATCTCCGCTGCCGCCCGAAGGGTTCCAGTGGGTGTATGACCAGGTGAAGCGGAACGTGCTTGTTGGGTCGTTTTCTGGAGGAACCGATCTGTGCACCGGGTTCGTCGGGCCCTGCCCGTTGCTGCCCGTCCGCGCGGGTGTTCTGTCCTGCCGCTGCCTGGGCGCGAAAGTCGAATCCTACGACGCCCGCGGCAACGCGCTCACCGGCGAAGTCGGCGAGCTGGTGATTACAGCGCCCATGCCTTCCATGCCGGTCGGTTTCTGGAATGATCCGGGCGGCGCCCGCTACCGGGAGAGCTATTTCTCCACCTATCCCGGCGTGTGGCGGCATGGCGACTGGATCAAGGTGCGACCTGACGGCGGCTGCGTGATCTACGGCCGCTCGGACGCCACGCTCAACCGCGGCGGAATCCGCATGGGCACCAGCGAGTTCTACCGAGTCGTCGAGCGTTTCCCCGAGGTGGCTGACAGCCTGGTCGTTGACACCGGGCAGCTGGGCCGTGAAGGAAAGCTGATCTTGTATCTCGTCCCTGCGGGCCCAGGCTCGCTGGACACCGACGTGATCGACCGGATCCGTGCCGCGCTGCGTGCCGAGCTTTCACCGCGGCACGTGCCTGACGAGATTCATCAGGTCCCCGGCGTTCCCCGAACCCTTTCGGGTAAGAAGCTCGAGGTGCCGGTGCGGAAGATTCTTCTTGGCACGCCGGTGAGCCAGGCGGCCGATCCTGCCGCGCTCGCCAACCCCGAGGTGCTCAGCTACTTCCAGACCAGCGCCCAGGGCGGGGGCCCGTAGCGTGGGCGGCGACGTTCCGCGCGGTGGCACCGGGGGGTCTGACGGATCGCCCCCCAGGGCTGCGGGCGGCTCGCCCCCGCGGGCTGCGGCCGGCTCGCCCCCGCGGGCTGCGGGCGGCTCGCCCCCGCGGGCTGCGGCCGGCTCGCCCCCGCGGGCTGGCAGGCGGTTCGGTGAGGAGGGCGGTCTCCTCACCTATGGCGCATACCTGAGGCTGCCCGAACTGCTGAGCCAGCAGGTGCCGCAGGCGGATCCGCCCGCCCACGATGAGTTGCTGTTCATCACGGTTCATCAGGCGTACGAGCTGTGGTTTAAGCAATTGCTCCATGAGATCGAGGCGGCGCGGGACGCAATGAGCGGTGGTGAACTGTGGCGGGCGCAGCATCTGCTTCATCGCGTGCAGGTGATCGAGCGACTGCTCGTCGAGCAGGTCGAGGTGCTCGAGACCATGACTCCGCAGGATTTCTTGGAATTCCGGTCCTCACTCGCGCCAGCGAGCGGGTTCCAGTCGGCGCAGTTCCGTGAGCTTGAATTCCTGTCTGGCGCCAAAGACCCGAATTTCCTCGCCCGTTTCCGCGGGCTTACAGAAGCTGAACGGCTACGGCTGAAGCGCCGCCTCGCCGAGCCCGGCCTGTGGGACGCCTATGTGGCGCTGCTCGCCGAGCGTGGGCTCGGAGTCGACGGCGACGATCAAATACTGCGGTCGCTCGTGGCAGTGGCAAGAGACCGGGTGAGATATGGCGATTTGTGGCGCCTGGCCGAGGATCTCATCTCCCACGACGAGATCGCGGCCCTGTGGCGCGCGCGCCATGTCCAAATGGTCGAACGGCAGATCGGCACCAAATCCGGGACCGGCGGGTCGACCGGTGCGCCGTATCTGCGTGAACGCGTCCCGCTACGGTACTACCCACTGCTGTGGGAACTGCGGGCGCGGCTATAAGGGGTCAAATCGGTGCAGGCACAAACGAGTGCGGCACAAAGGAGTAACCAATGGCGATGAGCCTTGACGACCAAAAGGACGCCATTCTTCGCGAGGCTGCCCGGTGGGGTGCCGAGACCGCCGCCGCGGACGTATTGGGCAGGGCCGCGGTCGGCCACGGAACAGACGCCCGGCCAAAGCCAGCCGATCTGCTCGGGTTCTTGCGCAGGTATTACCGGTTTGTCGCACCGGAGGATCTTGCGGACCGGGAACCAGCGCGTGTGGCGACGGTCGCGCTTGAACATGTCAGTTTCGGCACCCACCGGCCGCAGGGCCGGGCGCTCGTGCGCGTCCGGGATGAGCGCGGCGAGCGGGGAGCGCAGGGCTTGGAGCCGGGCCGGATTCTGATCGACATCGTCACCGACGACATGCCGTTTCTCGTCGACTCAGTGACGATGGAACTCAATCGTCACGACCTCGGGATTAACCTGCTCATCCACCCGCAGCTGCGGGTGCGCCGCGACATCACCGGCGGCATGATCGAGGTCTGCGGCCAGGTCGACGGGCAGGGAGGTGAACCGGACCAGTACAACGAAGCGTGGATGCACATCGAGGCCGGCCGATCTGCGACCCCGCCAGCCGGGCTGGAGAGCCATCTGCGCCGCGTGCTCGACGACGTGGCGGTGGTGGCCGAGGACGCGCCACGGATGGCCACCGCGGCGATCCAGCTTGCCGACACACTCGCAAGCGAGCCACCCGCGCCCGGCCTGGCGCTGCTTGCGCCGGCTGAGCGCGCCGAGGCGCAGGAACTGCTTCGCTGGCTGGCAGATGGTCACTTCACCTTCCTCGGCAGCCGTGAGTACGACCTGGTCGACGGCCCAGACGCGGCACTGCGCGCAGTTCCGGGAACCGGCTTCGGCATCTTGCGCCACGACAAGCCACGGTCTGACGCTTTCGCGTCGCTGCCGCAAGCAGCGCGAGCGAAGGCCAGGGAGCGGCAGTTGCTCGTGTTGACCAAAGCCAACTCGCGCGCCACCGTGTACCGCCCCAATTACCTCGACTACATCGCGGTGAAGAAGTTCAGCGACACCGGTGAGGTCGTGGGCGAATACCGCTTCCTCGGCCTGTACAGTCATTCCGCCTACACAGAGAGCATCGCCCGCATACCGGTGCTGCGACGCAAGCTGGCCGACGTGCTCGAGCGAACGGGGCTGTCACCGGCAAGCCACGACGGCAAGGATCTGGCCGAGATACTCGAGACCTATCCTCGCGAGGAGCTCTTCCAGATCACGGTGGATGAGCTGCTGCCGATCGCACTCGGCGTGCTGCACCTGCGTGAGCGCAAACAGACACGGCTGTTCCTGCGCAGGGACATTTACGGCCGATACATCTCCTGCCTGGTCTACATGCCAAGGGACCGCTACACCACGAATGTTCGGCTGAGCGCTCAGGAGATCCTGCGGACCGCGCTGCACGCAAGCACGGTGGACTACAGCGTGATGATCGGGGATTCCGCGCTCGCCCGGTTGCACGTGGTCGTGCGAGCTGAGCGCGGGGTTCCGCTTCCCGACGTGGACGTGGAAAGGCTGGAGCGGGCGCTCGCGGCCGTCACGCGATGGTGGGACGAGGATCTCGCCGACGAGGCGGAGGCGCAACTTGGTTCGGAGCAAGCGGAGCAACTGTTGCGCGGGGCGCGGCAACTCATCCCGGAGGGCTACAAGGCCGACGTGCCCGCCGCCACAGCGGTTGGCGACCTCATGCAGATCGCCCGGCTCGCCAGGTCAGGTGAGGCGTTTGGGGTCAACTTGTACCAGCCACCCGGCGCCGCGCCGGGTGAGCAGCGGCTGAAGGTCTACCGTGCTGGCTCGCAGATCGTGCTTTCCGATGTGCTACCGCAGTTGCAGCACATGGGAGTGGAGGTGGTCGACGAGCGGCCCTACGAGTTCGGCGCGTCGGCCGTTGCAGAAGGCGCCGCGCCCGGACATGAGGAGTTCGGATCACCTACCCTGCCCAGCCGCTTTTGGATCTACGACTTCGGGCTGCGCCGCCCGTCGGCCAAACGAGTGGTGACGGCCGCGGTCAAGAACTTGTTCCAGGACGCGCTCACCGCGCTGTGGCGCGGCGAGGTCGAAGACGACGGCTTCAACGCGCTGGTGCTTGACGCAAACTTGTCCTGGCGACAGGTGGTGGTGCTGCGCGCCTACGCACGGTATTTGCGGCAGGCACGCAGTGCGTTCAGCCAGGAGTACACGGAGCGCGTGCTGCGGTCCAACCCGGCCGTGGCGCGCCTGCTCGTGATGCTGTTCGAGTCCAGGTTCGACCCGGCGCGTCAGCCGGAACACCAGGGCGAGGCGGAACGAAGCGAGGGCATCGCCGAGGAGATCGCTGGCCTGCTTGACGAGGTGACCAGCCTCGACGAAGACCGAATCCTGCGTTCCTACCTGGCGCTCGTGCGCGCGACGCTGCGTACCAACTACTTCCAGGGGGCCAGTGAGGCGGCAGGGCGCCGGTCGGGCGGGACGGCAAAGCCCTACCTGGTGCTGAAGCTGGATCCACAGCAGGCGCCTGATCTGCCCGCGCCGCGGCCACGGTTCGAGGTTTTCGTGTACTCACCGAGGGTGGAGGGCGTGCATCTGCGGTTTGGCCGCGTCGCCCGGGGAGGTCTGCGCTGGTCGGACCGGCGCGAGGACTTCCGCACCGAGATCCTTGGCCTGGTGAAGGCGCAGCAGGTGAAGAACGCCGTGATCGTGCCGTCCGGGGCCAAGGGCGGATTCGTGTGCAAGCAATTGCCCGGGTCGGCCGACCGTGAGGCGTGGCTCGCCGAGGGAACCGCGTGCTACAAGCTGTTCATCAGCGGCCTGCTGGACGTGACAGACAACCTGGTGAGCGGGCGGGTGGTTCCTCCGCCCGACGTCGTACGCCACGACGGTGACGATCCCTACCTGGTGGTGGCAGCGGACAAGGGAACCGCGACGTTCTCCGACCTGGCGAACGAGGTCGCCGCGCAGTACGGGTTCTGGCTCGGGGACGCCTTCGCCTCCGGCGGTTCCGCGGGCTATGACCACAAGAAGATGGGAATCACCGCGCGGGGCGCGTGGGAGTCGGTCAAGCACCACTTCCGCGCCCTGGGCATTGACACCCAGTCGCAGGAGTTCACCGTGGCCGGTGTCGGCGACATGTCCGGCGATGTGTTCGGCAACGGAATGCTCTTGTCAGACCGGATCAAACTGCTGGCCGCCTTCGACCACAGGCACATCTTTATCGATCCGAGCCCCGATCCGGCCGCCAGCTTTGCCGAGCGAGGCAGGCTCGTGCGCCTGCCCCGCTCGTCGTGGGCCGACTACCGGCCCGAGTTGGTCTCCGCGGGCGGCGGGGTCTGGCCGCGGACGTTGAAATCCGTTCCTGTGAGCCCGCAGATTCGGGCCGTCCTGGGACTCGCGGACCAGGTGACCGCTGTCACTCCGCATGAGTTGATCAAGGCCATCCTGTGCGCGCCCGTGGACTTGCTCTGGAACGGCGGGATCGGCACCTATGTCAAGGCCTCGTCAGAAAACCACGCCGACGTCGGCGACCGGTCCAACGACGCGGTCCGCATCGACGCGACGCGGCTTCGGGCGCGGGTGGTCGCTGAGGGCGGGAACCTCGGCCTGACCCAGGCCGCGCGCATCGAGTACGCGCTCGCCGGAGGCTTGATCAATACCGACTTCATTGACAACTCCGCCGGCGTGGACACCTCCGACCACGAGGTCAACATCAAGATCTTGCTCGATGGGGCGGTCCGCGACGGCAAGCTCGGCCGTAGCGAACGCGACCGTCTGCTGCAGCAGATGACCGACGAGGTCGCGGACCTCGTGCTCAGGCACAACTACCATCAGAATGTCTGCCTGTCTGGGGCCCGTGCGCAGGCGGCCGCGATGCTGCACGTGCACGCGCGCTACATACGCAAGCTCGAACGCGACGGTCGGCTGCGGCGGCGGCTGGAGCATCTGCCCGACGACAAGGCGATCGCCGAGCGGCGCTCGGCCGGGCTCGGCCTCACCTCGCCCGAGTTCGCGACGCTGATCGCGCACACCAAGATCGCCCTGACCGAAGAACTTGTCGCATCTGATCTGCCCGACGACGAGTACCTGCGGCGTGAGCTGGCCGAGTACTTTCCGCAGCCGCTGCGCGAGCGGCACGCGGACCGGATGTCCGGCCATCCACTGTCCAGGGAGATCATCACCAGCATGGTGGTGAACGAGATGGTGGACTCCTCAGGCACCAGCTTCGCGTTCCGTGTCAACGAGGAGACAGGCGTGTCGGCGCCCGATCTCGCCCGTGCCTGGCTGGTGGCGCGCCAGGTATTCAACATGCGGGCGTTCTGGGCCGCAGTCGAGGCGCTCGATGGCCGGGTCGAGGTTGCCACGCAGACCTCGCTGCTGCTTGAGGCGCGCAAGCTGGCCGAGCGCGCGTCCCGGTGGCTGCTGCTTGCCCGGCGTCCACCGCTGCCCATTCAGGCGACCATCGAGTTCTTCGCCGACGGCGCGGCCGCCATCGCCTCTGGGCTGCCCAAACTGCTCACCGGCCGTGACCTGACCGGGTTCGAGGAACGCCGCGATACCTTCACCGCCCGCGGTGTGCCGCTCGAACTGGCGGAATGGGTGGCAGGAATGGTTCCCGCGTACTCGGCCTTCGACATCGTCGACATCGCGTCGGGCGCCGGGCGCGGCGTCGACGAGGTCGCCGAAGTCTACTTCGACCTGGCTGACCGGCTGCAGATCACCAGGCTCAGGGAGCGGATCATCGCGCTGCCGCGCGACGACCGGTGGAACACGATGGCCCGCTCGGCGCTGCGGGATGACATCTATGCCGCACACGCCGCGCTGACCCGCGATGTGCTCGTTGTGAGCGGCTCGGGAACACCGGAAGAGCGGCTTGCCGTCTGGTCAGATCGCAACGCGCCGGCCGTCGCCAGGGCCAGGCAGACGCTCAGCGACATATGGGAAAGTGAGCGCTTCACGGTCGCGACGCTGTCGGTGGCTCTGCGGGCCATCCGAACCCTGGTGACCTCAAGCACGCTGCCGCACGCGGGCTGAACCGGGACCGCGGGCGCGACCTCCTACTGACCGCCCGCGCTTGTTGGACCGCCCTGCGAGCCGACGACCTCCATCTTGCCGCCCTTGACCTGGCGCGCAGGAACATAGGCCGCGTACTGGAAGGTCGCCCCGGTGTCCAGCTCGGACCGGACGAGCAGGTGCCCTGTCGCGTAAAGAATGGGCGCGAAGCTTGGCGGGACAGGGATCGGGCGATGATCGCTTGTTCGCCGCAGGATGACAGTGCCGCGGTTGAGCGAGTACAGCACGAGGCCGCCGCCATCCGCGGTCGCGAGCGCGTAAAGCGGAAAGGCGGTGCCGCCAAGCGCTGAGTCGTAGCGCAGACCGGGCTGGGTCACCTGCCGCTTGCCTGTCACGATCTGTTCGCGCAGGCCAGTGGTGAAAGGCCCGGGCGCCACCATCGCGGCGGCTGGGGCTGCGGGTCCGTCATTGGCCACGGCCGCGTGTACGGCGCCGACGCTGTTCGGGCTGATCAAAAGCCGGTGATCAAAGGTGGCGAGCGCCGTCGCGTGCCCGGCGCGGTCCAGCGCGATACGCGGTAGCGACATCCCCGGTTGTAGGAGGGTCGACACGGTTAGCTGCCAGGTGTCGGGGGGCTCCGGGCGGCTGAACACCATGATCGCTGTGCGCGTGGGCCCGCCGTCGCTCGGCCCGCGCCGCGCGACCGCGACAAACCAAAGCGGGAACGACCTCAGCTGCGGGACGTAGAGTTGCGGGACGCCGTAGGAGTACCGGGTGGCTGGAGCGCCGGAGTAGTCGGCGCGTTCATAGGCCGACACGGTCAGCGGAAGCTGCGCCTGGTTGACAAGAGATAGCTGCAGCGGCTCGTCTCTCGCGGCACGCGCGACGTCGTCCGCCGTGACGAAGGTTGTGAAGATCCGGCGGGCGTGCTCGAGGGTGAGCTCGCTGTCCGGCGCGGCCGACGACGGCGACGCGGGGGGTGAGCAACCGCTCGCGAACAGCAGAGCCAGCAGACCGAGCAGCGCCAGCAGCGCCCGCGAAGTGGGCGGAGTCAGCGATGGGTGCGGAGTCGGCCCGGCCGGTGCCCGCCGCAGCCCTGTGCCCCTCGTCCAACGCCTTGCCCGCACAGCCTAGAACCTCCTCCGCGGTCGGCACAGCCCGTTGACCAGCTCGCCGGCCGTTCGCTGGGCGAAACGCAGGTGCTTGGTGACGCACAGTGCTCCGGCTGCGGCGCGTGTCGCCGGCACCGGGAGAAATTGTGTGCGGCACTGTCGGTCGTGAGTATGCCAGGCGCCATCTGGCCTGCTCACCTCGCGTAGGCTTTCTGCATGGCAGCGACCGATCCCGCGGAGGAGATCAAGGAACTTTCCGCGAAGCTCACCGGCGTCGAAACAGTCCTTGACCTGGACACGATGCGACGCAAGGCAGCCGAGCTGCGTGACCAGGTTGCCGATCCGCGGCTCTGGGATGATCAGGAACGTGCGCAGACGGTAACTCGTCGACTGTCTCACCTTGAGGCAGAGCTTGGCCGGGTGGAGAACCTGCGCCGTCGTCTCGATGACCTGCCCATCATGTTCGAGCTTGCGGAGAGTGAGCAGGACGAGCCGACGCGGCAGGATTCGGAGCGCGAGCTTGGCGCGCTGCGCAAAGAAATAGATCAGCTTGAGATCCGCACTCTGATGTCCGGCGAGTACGACGAGCGCGAGGCGCTCATCACCATCAACGCCCAAGCGGGCGGAGCGGACGCCGCGGACTGGGCGCAGACACTTCAGCGGATCTACCTGCGCTGGGCGGAGCGGCACGGCTACCCGACAGAGGTGTATGACACCTCCTACGCGGAAGAGGCGGGCATCAAGTCGACGACCTTTGCGATCAAGGCGCCGTACGCCTATGGCACTCTTCGTGCCGAACACGGCACTCACCGGATGGTGCGGATCTCGCCCTATGACAACCAAGGCCGCAGGCAGACCTCGTTCGCTGGGGTGGATGTCGTGCCTGTGGTTGAGCGCACCGATCACATCGACATTCCAGAGGACGAGATCCGGGTCGACGTCTACCGCTCCAGCGGACCCGGCGGCCAGGGTGTCAACACCACCGATTCCGCCGTCCGGATCACGCACCTGCCGAGCGGGATCGTTGTCTCCTGCCAGAATGAGCGCAGCCAGATCCAGAACCGCGCGACCGCCATGGCGGTCCTGCAGGCCAAGCTGCTTGAACGCAAGCGCCAGGAGGACGCGGCGAAGATGACCGAGCTGCGCGGTGAGACGACAAGCAGCTGGGGCACCCAGATCCGCAACTATGTCCTGCACCCCTACCAGAGCGTCAAGGACCTGCGTACGGGAGTCGAGACGGGCAACACCCAAGCGGTTCTCGATGGAGAGATCGACGACTTCATCGAGGCTGAGGTCCGCTGGCTTCGCCGCAAAGAAGCGGCTGGGCGGTGACGGCCCGCGTGCGCGCAGGCGGGCACCCGCCGCGAGCTGGCGGGCAGCTCAGTGCGAGAGGTGCAGAGCGATCACAAGCAGAAGCATGACGATCAGCGCCGCGATGAGCAACGGTGACGCCATGCTTGCGGGTGCATCGTGTACCTGTGCCCTCGCAGTGCGGCACACCGGGCAGCGGCCTTCCACCACCGGTGCCGCGCATTGCGCGCAGATCAGGTGTTCGCAGCTCATCTAGGCTCTCTCTGGCCCGCACGCGGCCGACCACTTCTCGAGTGTTGGACCTTCAATGCCAGTTTCCCCCCTAGACTGTCCGATGACCAACCGGAGCCACCGAAAAGTCCTGGGGATATCATGACGCCATCCAGCGCCAGGAGCGGGTCGGGGCCGGACGTCGGCGCGGCGTCAGTCCATTATCGTCGATCGCTTGTGATGGGCCCGTGATCCACTTCGACAATGTCACCAAGCTTTACCCGAGCCAGAGCCGGCCGGCGCTCGAGAACGTCAACATCGATGTTGAGAAGGGTGAGTTTGTCTTCCTGATCGGGCCGTCCGGGTCGGGCAAGTCCACGTTCTTGCGGCTCGTCCTGCGGGAAGAGAGGCCGAGCGGCGGCCGGATCCACGTGGCGGGCAAGGATCTCGCCAGGTTGACCAACTGGAAGGTTCCCCACCTGCGCCGGAAGATCGGCTGCGTTTTCCAGGATTTCCGCCTGCTGCCGAGCAAGAACGTGTACCAGAACGTTGGCTTCGCGCTCGAAGTCATCGGCAAGCCGCGGCGCTTCATCCGCAAGGTCGTGCCCGAGGTGATCGATTTGGTCGGCCTCGATGGCAAGGCCGAGCGCATGCCGGACGAGCTGTCCGGAGGCGAGCAACAGCGAGTCGCGATGGCCAGGGCGTTCGTCAATCGGCCGATGATCCTGCTCGCTGATGAGCCAACCGGAAACATTGACCCGGGCACGTCAATCGGGATCATGAAGGTTCTCGACCGCATCAACCGGACCGGCACAACCGTCGTGATGGCAACGCACGACGCCGCGATCGTGGACTCGATGCGTAAGCGTGTCATCGAACTCGAGCACGGCAAGGTGGTGCGTGACCAGTCGCGCGGAGTGTACGGCCAGGCCTACTGAGCTGGCCCGCCCACGCGGTACCGGGCTATCGAGGAATGAGCGAGCATGCGTTCTAACTTCGTGTTCCAAGAGATCTGGATTGGTCTTCGCCGCAACCTCACGATGACGGTGGTGCTCGTCGTGGTGGTCGCGATCAGCTTGTTCCTGCTTGGCATGGGACTGCTGATCATGAAGCAGGTGAACAACACGAAGACGTTCTGGCAGGGCAAAGTCGAGATCTCCGTCTACTTGTGTACCTCGACAAGCCCGAGCCTGGACTGTAGGCAGAACGGCCCAGCCACAGCGGCGGAACGGAAGCAGATCATGCACGATCTGGCGTCCCTGCCGCAGGTGCGGCGCGTTTACTACGAGTCGCGGCAGCAGGCCTACCAGCGCTTCAGGCAGGAGTTCTCAAACCAGCCTTCGTTTGTCGACGCGGTGCCCGCCGACCAGATTCCTGACTCCTTCCGCGTGAAGCTTCACAATCCGGCGAGCGACTATTCGACCGTGGTCGGGACGCTGCAGGGCAGGCCAGGCGTCGACCAGATCATGGACGAACGGTCGCTGCTCGACAAGTTTTACAAGCTGCTCAACGGGCTGCGGGATGGTTCGCTGATCGTGGCCGTCATCATGGTCATCGCGGCGGTCATGCTGGTGGGGAACACGATCCGGCTTTCTGCGTTCAACCGCCGCCGTGAGACAGGAATCATGCGGCTGGTCGGCGCCTCCAATTTCTACGTTCAGCTGCCATTCCTGCTCGAAGCGGTGATCGCCGGCTTGTTCGGCTGGATGATCGCCGCTGGGCTGCTGCTCGCGCTGAAGGTGCTATGGCTGGACACGCTGCAGCAATACTTCACTTTCAACGTCAAGCTGAACGCGGCCGACCTGGTCCAAGTGGTCATCCTGGCGCTGTGCGCGGGAATACTGCTGTGCGGCGCAACCTCATTCATGACCCTACGCCGCTATCTGCGCGTGTAGCCCGCCGCGGACGTTTCGCACCGCGCCGAGGGAGTACCGTGACAGCGAAGCGCTGAGGAGTACCGTTGGCACGCGAGCAGGGACGCAAGGTCATCGCCCGCAATCGGCGCGCCAGGCATGACTACCAAATCGAGGACACATACGAGGCGGGGCTCGTGCTCACGGGCACGGAGGTGAAGTCCTTGCGTGCGGGCCGCGCCTCACTTGCGGATGGGTTCGGCCAGGTCGTCGGCGGCGAGGTGTGGTTGCTCGGTGTTCATATTCCGCCATATGCGGAAGGCTCATGGACGAATCACGAGCCACGCCGTCAACGCAAGCTGCTTATGCACAAGAAGGAGATCGACCGGCTCAGCCGAGGGGTCGCCGAACGCGGCCTCACACTGATCCCGCTGTCGCTGTACTTCTCTGGTGGCAAGGCCAAGGTGGAACTCGCACTGGCGCGCGGCAAGCGCACCTATGACAAACGGCACGACCTGGCAAAGCGGGACGCGGCCCGGGAGGTGGACCGTGCGCTCCGGGCACGGCGCTGACGCGCCGAGTCTGTCCAACCGTAGCAGGGCGGCCGACATCATTGCCGCCGCCCGGCGCCTTCCCGTCGGCGGCCTGCGGCTGGTCGCGGCGCTGCTCGCCATGGCAATCCTGGCTCTGAGCCTGATCGGGGGTTGTGCGGCCGAGCCGTCCGCGGAGCCAACCGTGCGCAACTTCTTGCTCGCGTGGGAGCAAGGCCGCTACCGTGACGCGGCAGCCTACACCACGGGTTCCCCCCGCAGCGTCGCAGCCGCGTTGCGTGGCGAGTATCAGCAGGTCGGTGCCGCGGCGCTGTTTTTGAGCCTGGGAAGCATCAGTGTCCGCGGCGACTATGCCGACGCCCGCTTCTACGCCTCGGTGGACCTTGGCCAGGACGGTGCCCCATGGCGGTACCAGGGGGAATTCGCGTTGCGCAGGGTGGGCACCGACTGGAAGATCGAATGGCGGCCGAGCGTCATCAACCCCCATCTGCGGGCGGGCCTGAGGTTCGCCGCGATCACCAGAATGCCGGACCGTGCGCCAGTGCTTGACTCCGGCGGTCGGCCGCTCGTCCGGCTTTCCGCCGCGTATGAGCTCGGCGTGCGGCCAGACCGGCTGGCCCATCCGCGCGCGACCGCGACAAGGTTCGCTACCGTGACTGGCCTGGACCCCGACCAGGTGCTGAGCCAGATCCACAGTGCGCAACCCAACCGTTTCCAGGAGCTTCTCACCCTGAGCCCGGCCGCGTACGCGCGCTTGCGGCGTCGGTTCGACCGGGTCGCAGGGCTGGCCGTGCACGTGGTCGAACGGCGGCTATTCTCCAGCGCTGCCGGTGGAATCCTCGGCACGGTCGACACAGAAAACGCGAAGCTGCTCTACCAGGAAGGGTTGCCTTACCAGCCGGGTACCACCGTCGGGCGGTCCGGATTGCAGCAGATCTACCAGCACCGGCTCGTCGGCACGTCGACCACAGAGGTGGTCATCGAAGACCGGCACGGCAACGTGGTCTCTGTGCTGCAGAAGTGGCCGGGCCTGCGGCCAGCGCCAGTTCGCACCACGATCGACTCACGCATCCAGGCCGCTGCCGCGCAGGCGATGCGGTCGGTGCCCGGCGCGGCCACGATCGTTGCCGTGCAGGCCTCCACCGGGCACATCCTGGCGGTTTCGCGCCACGCGGGGAATGGCAGATCGATGGCCGATGCCGCTCTCGCTGGCCGCTACCCGCCCGGCGACGCGTTCACGATCGTGTCGAGTGCCGCATTGCTCGACGCCGGGTTCGCCATCGGCACCGAGATTCCCTGCGCGCAGACCAAGGACGTCGGTGGCCAGACGTTCACCAACGACCAGCCCGAACCGGGCATCGGGTCGCAGCCGCCATTTAGCGTGGATTTCGCCCGGGGCTGCGGTACGGCTTTCGCCGGGCTGTCACGGTTGCTCACCGCGAGCCAGCTCACCACCGCCGCGGCCCGATTCGGCATCGGCGCACGCTGGCAACTCCCGCTGCCCGCGTTCACCGGTGCCGTGCCCTCGCCGGGAAGTGACGCGGAGCGAGCGGGGGACACGGTCGGCGAGGGCCGGGTGCGCGTCAGCCCGCTGGACATGGCGCTGGTCGCGGCGGAGGTTCGGTCGGGCTCGTGGCATCGGCCGATCCTGGTCACTGATCCACCTGACCCGGCCAATGTGCCGGTCAAGCCGTTCACTCCGCACCTAATGAGCACGTTGCGCGGCCTGATGCGCGACACGGTCGCCTCGGGTGTGGCGCGCGCGGCCAACGTGGCTGGCCTGCCAGTCTTTGGCCAAGTGGGCTCGGCGCCGATCCACGCGGGACGGCGAACGTGGGCGCACTGGTTCGTGGGCTTCCGCGGCGATATCGCTTTCGCCGTGCTCACGCTGGGCAGCAAAGCTCACGCCACTGCCGCGCGGGTGGCCGCGCAGTTCCTGCGGGCAAGCCCACGCTGAACCCGCGCCGTCCACTTGCTGACCCGGCCCACTCGCTGACCCGTCGCGACCCCACCCGCCGACCCCGCCGGCCCCGCGCGCCCGACCTCGCCGGCCGGCCCCGCGCGCCGTCCCCGGCCCGGCTCCGCGCCGACTCCGACCAGCCGCATGCGCCGACCCTGCCGGCCCCCGCCGCCCCACGCGCCGACCCCGGGGTTCAGTTGCCGTTATGTAATCGTTATCCGATTCTCATTACACAGGGCAACTGATCGAACACTGTCTGGCGTCATTAAGGGTGACTGGGAGTCGCTTGGGGGGTTGCGGCCCAGTCGCCGTGATGAGAACCGGGCTTCATCTCGGGGGAAGCCCGGGCGTGAGACCGGCCCCGACCCTGCCGGTCGACCCCCGTGGGCGCGACTTCGGCCACCGCCAGCGCCCACGGGGGTTTCTCATGTCCAGCTTGCTGGCCGCCCTGGATCCGGCTCTCGGGCAAGCATGTGACACCTTCTCTGGCGGATCAGGCCGCGGCAGCCGTTAGGAAGCAGCTTGGGAATCCTGCTTGGCGCGCGCGCGTTATCCATGTACGGTCGGTGACGGCGGTGCCGTGTGCGCCGGCCAGACAACTCAAGAGGGGGTGACTGGCTTCGACTTCGGTAGTTGATCCAGGGGAAGCGGGTCGAGGATTGCGGTCATGACCTCGTTAATAACGTGGCCGTAAAAAAATAAGTGCCAATTCTACGCGCACTAACTTCGCCCTCGCCGCCTAAGCGAGGAGTGAAGTTGTCAGCCCGGGAGCGCCTCCGGCCCGGGTCCTGGCATCAGTAAGGAGGCTCAACTGATCAGCTCGGCCGCGGAGCTGACCAGGACAACGCACAGCGGCTGAGCCCATCGGCGGCTTGCCTGCGTGACCGCCGGGGCTGAGAAACTAGAGCAGGCTGCACCCGGAGAAGACCTGGTGACGTACCGAAGGACGCGGGTTCGATTCCCGCCACCTCCACGAGCTGGTTTGTGCTGCTCGCCGGCTTTCGGTCGGCTTCGCCGCGAGCCGCAGTGTTTGCCCGGGGGGCCGAGCCCACGGAACCCCCGCCGTGTGTGGTTGCGGATCGCGGGTTCGAGTAGCTGTTCGGGCCACGAGGCGGTTGAGGCCGCTTGTTGACCGTTGGCCAACTGCGCTGCTGCCCTCCGTATCCGCCCGCAACGCCGGAACCCCGTGCCCCGGAACCCCGTGCTGCGGTCGCTGTTGACGATGTTGCGGCCCCGCAAGGGCGTCTTTGTGCGCCAGAGCGTTGGTCGGCGAGGTGTTGGTATCGGTGATGACGCAGATCCGCGGCGCCTCGAACGCCAAGGCGAAGAGCGAGTTCGGCTGGCGGCTGCGTTATCCGAGCTGGCGGCTCGGCTTCGCGACGGGCCTTGGCTGATCGCCGCTGGTGGCGTGTGCGGCTGGCGAAGTCACTTGCGGTAGGTGAACCCAGCCGGATCCGCCCCGCGTGAACCCATCAGCTCCGCTGTACGTGATGAGCGGACGGGGGGTGTCGCCATGCCTAAATCGGCTGGCCCCCCGAAACGGAGGATTCCATGACGAGACTGCCGTTTCTTCGTTCGAGTCCCGCCTCAGCGCGGGCAAATCGGCGCGGCCGGCGCCGGCTGTTGCCAGCGGCCGTGATCATGACGGTCGGTAGCCTTGGCGCGATGGCGCTCGGCACGACGTCGGCCGGGGCGCACACATCGGCCGGGACGCACACAACGGCCTACCACCAGGTCAACTTGGTCTCCGACATTCCTGGCGCCGCCAACCTGACGGATCCGGACCTGGTCAACGCCTGGGGCCTGGCCGCATCTCCGGGCACCGACCAGGTGCCGGGTTCGCCGCTGTGGGTGTCGGACAACGGCTCCGACAAGGCGACCCTGTACAACTCTGGCACGGCCACCTCGGTGATGAAGCTCGGTCTGGTGGTCAACGTCACGGCCGGTGCTCCAACGGGACAGGTGTTTAACTCCGATCAGAGCGCGTTTTTCGTGCAGGACGCCAACGGCCACTCGGGCCCGGCGCTGTTCCTCTTCGACTCCGAGAACGGCGGGATCGACGGCTGGAACCCGGGCGTCGGCTTCACCGGTAGCCCGCCCTCCACGGTGACAGAGACGGCTGTGGACAACGGCGCCAACGCGGTTTACAAGGGCCTCGCCATCGCCCAGGCGTCCGACGGTAAGACCTATCTGTACGCCGCCAACTTCCGTTCTGGCCGGGTCGAGGCTTACAACGGCAACTTCAAGCCGGTCGAGCTGCCAGGCGGGCTGTTCGTTGACCCGCGGCTGCCCGCGGGCTACGGGCCGTTCGGCATCCAGGAAATCGCGGGCAAGCTGTACGTGAGTTACGCCAAACAGGACGCGACGCTGCACGACGATGTCGCTGGCGCCGGCCACGGTTTCGTGGACGTCTTCACCAACGACGGCGCCCTCGTCCGCAGACTCGTCACCCGTGGCGCGCTGAACTCGCCCTGGGGCCTCGCTCTCGCACCGCAGAGTTTCGGCACGTTCGGCGGGGCGCTGCTCGTCGGCAACTTCGGCAACGGCCACATCAACGCCTACGACCCGGTCACCGGTGATCACCTCGGTCAGCTTCGGCAGCCGAACGGCAATCCGATCGCCATCGATGGCCTGTGGGGCCTGCGGTTCGGCAACGGCAACGCCGCCAAGACGAACGAGCTGGTCTTCTCGGCCGGGCCGCAGGAGGAATCCCACGGGTTGCTGGGCAAGATTGTGGTAGCGAGCTCGAGCTGAAAACGGGCTGAGGAGGTCTCCAGCCCATCAAGGAAGCTGCCCGTGATCCGATTCGGCGCCCGGCCGAATCGGATCACGGGCAGCCATGCTCGAACCGTGACACACGCGCGGGCCCGATCACCATGGCTGCATACGGCAGCCACGGTGCTGGCTAGAGTCGTCCCGTGGCCCGAGTCCGCGCGATCCTGATTGACATCGACGGCGTGCTCACCGTGTCCTGGCGAGCGCTCCCCGGCGCGCCCGAGGCGCTGGATTGGCTGCGCGCGGCGGGCCTGAAGGTCGTTCTGCTGACCAACACCACGTCGCTGACTCGCGTCCGGCTCGAGTCAGCACTGGCCAAGGCAGGCTTTGGCGTTGACGCCGACGACATCCTCACCGCGCCGACGGTGACCGCGGCATACCTGGCCAGCCATTATCCGGGTGCGCGCTGCACGCTGTTGAACAGCGGCGACATCAGCGAGGACATGGCTGGGGTCACGATCGTCGCGGATGATGATCCGGCGCCGGACGTGGTCGTCGTCGGCGGCGCGGGACCGGAGTTCAGCTACGCGGCGCTGAACCGGGCATTCGGTCATCTGCGCCGCGGCGCGCGGCTCGTGGCGATGCACCGCAGCCTCTACTGGCGGACCGACGTCGGCCTCGAGCTTGACGCCGGCGCTTTCGTGCTCGCGCTGGAGACCGCGGCCGGCGTGGATGCGGAGGTCACCGGTAAGCCAGCGGACGCGTTCTTCGCGGCCGCCCTGGCGACCGTGCAGGTCAGTCCCGCCGAAGCGGTGATGGTCGGTGACGACGTCGAGACCGACGTGGCGGGCGCGCAGAGGCACGGGGTCACCGGCGTTCTGGTGAAGACGGGAAAGTACCTCCCCGAGGCGGTGCAGAACGCGTCCGCCACCCCAGACCACGTGATCGACTCCTTCGCCGACCTGCCGGGGCTGGTGCGGCGGATGACGGAGCTTGGATCCCGTGGCCGGTGAGCCGGGACCGCACCATGATCAGCGTAGATTTTACTCGCGCACGGGTGTCAAATCTCCGCTGTTAAACGGCTAGTGGACGAGGAACTGGCTCTGCCTCAGCGGCAGCTTGGCGGTCCCGTACAACACGCCTGCCGGCGGCACGAGCACGTCGAGGTAATCGGTGTCGATGTTGAGCGAGTAACCCCCATATCTGTGCGTGCTTCCTCCGCTGTACTGGTGGAGCCTGCGATGATGCGCCCAGTCGCCTGCCGGAATAACCGGATCACGGGTATCGGCCCGGCCGTTCCACAGCGCATCGAAGATCACGTCGGGCTTCGCGTAGCCGGCGTTGGTGTGGTGCTCCACCAGGTCGGCGACTGCGGACGCGGAGCTGCTGTAGACCCCCGACGCGTATCCCTGTCGATGCAGCTCATTCGTCCACGCCGACAGAAGAGCGACGGCTCGCCGACTTTGCCGGCGGGGATATGCCTCCATGTCGTAATAGAGCGGGTTGCCTTGCCCGAAGCCAAGCGATCGCGCTTGCAGGACCGCGTCGTCGGCCGCGTTCGTGCCCTGTCTGGACGGCGCCGTCACTTCGCCCCACTCAGCCTGCGGGCCGACATACAGCGGGACGAAATGCCAGCCAGCGTTGGCCTGATGGCTCACCCAATCGGCGCTCAGGTTGGGCTGGGCACACGCTCGGTCGGCGCCGCCGATGTAGATGCCGACCGCACGGTACGGCGAATGGCTGATCCAGGCGTCCATCGTTGTCTGGGCCGGCGCGCTGCAGGTGTCAAAGCCCGGACCGATGTCACTGGTGGCGCCGGTCGGCACCTCGGTCACCTGGTTATCTGCGGCCCGCGGCTGACGGGCGCCGACGACCGCGGAGAGTCGGCGGATCGTCGGGATCATCGGCACGGCTAGCGGCGCACGCTGAGCCATGGCGGCTCTGTCCGCCGTGTCGCCCTTGCTCGCCGTGCCCGCGGTGTCGCTCTTGCTCGCCGTGCCCGCGGTGCCCGTCACAACCGCCGTGCCCGCGGTGGCTATGATGCGCTCGATGAGCGCTTGGTTGCGACCATAGGTTGCCGTGACCCGGACGCCGGCCGCAGCGTCTGTGACCACGTACTGATGGGCAACCGGGTCGGCCACCGATCCGGATGCCCCCTGCGTGGCGGCCAGTGGCTCGATGAGCAGCCCTTCTGTTTTGGCCGCGATGAGGCGCGCCGGGCACCGCTCCTGCGGCGTCGGCGCGCCCAGGTAAACCGCATGCCGGTCGAAGCGCACGCAGGCCGATGGCGTCGCGGCGAGGCGGACTATCGGCCATGTTGCCGGCACGCGCACGTGATAGCCGTGAAATGAGACATTCCGCTCGGCCGCCGGTTTAGCGTGCGCGGAACCGAACGCCCCGACACTAAACGCCAGTACGCCAATGGCGGCGATCAGCAGGCCTTTAATTGCCGTCGGCACAGCTCTCCGCAGAAAATGTCGCCTGTTCGTCGAACTCAGAAAGCTCATCGGCTGAACTCCTGGCGCGGGCTCACGATGTTATGCATGGTTTCTGATCATGCATACGGTCCGTGGTAAGACACGCCGAAGGCGGCGCTGCACGTTTATTTCTCCGCCGAGCATTTGGCGGTAAACCGGCAGATATACACCTTACTATCTGTTAAGTGATCTTCTCCTTCTCTGATATCCAGCTCGATATCAAAGTGACGGGGTGAGCATCAAAACGACGGGGTCCCGCGCGATTTGCCGGTCAACGCGAGCGAAAGCGGTCGCATGCGAAAGGCTCACCGAGGGCGCGCGTGCCGGCCGTTGGCCTCAGGCTTGCGCGCCCCGGAACTCAGCGCCGATTCGTCGGCCAGCCGCGCCGGCCGCGGCAACGCCGCCGGATGCACCCACGCCGCCAGGCGCACCCACGCCGCCAGGCGCGGCAGTCGCGTCGGCCGCAGCGACGCCGCGGACCGCGCCGCCGGCCGCAGCGACGCCGCGGACCGCGCCGCCGACCGCTGCAGCGCCGTCGCCCGCAGCAGCCGTGCCAGCCGTGGATCAGTAGCGATCACGTGTCCCGCTATCGCGCAGAACACCACGATCGAGCAGACGATGGTCAGCCACAACATCACCACGAAGACGGTGCCGAGTGGACCGAACTCAGACTCACCGCTGCTGACGAAACCTGGCATGAGCAGCGGCGAGATCCAAACAAGCGCGATCAGGGTGCCGCCGGTCAAGATGGCGCCGGGAAGCAGGTCGCGCCAGCTGACGCGTCCCGCGAGCAGCAGATGCGGTGTCCACCACCAGAACAGGACCGCCCCGGCGAGCGAGAACGTGAGCAGAACGCCGCTAGCGCCTGGGACGTCCTGGAAGGTGGCATCGGCGAGCCCGGTGAGCACGAAGGTGCCGACGCATGCGGCAAGCCAGGCGCTCGCCCGCCACGAAGAGCGAATCACGCCGAACCTCGGCAAGCTCCAGATCCGCTCATAGCAGCGCTGCAACGCGGTCGCGATGCTCGTGCCTGCCGATACGAGCAGCACGAACCCAAGCAGCCCGCCGACACGCGAAGCGTGCTCCGGCGGCCCAAGCATGTCGCGAAACGCGAGCGAACTGTTGCTCAGGCCGAGCGAGGCTTGCAGCTCGTTGGACAACCCGACTCCGAGCAGCCTCGGCGCGAACGTCGCTAGCACGATGAGCAGCGGAACCAAGGTGAGGAACGCCTGTGCGGCAAGGATCAGCCCGAGGTTGAACGCCTCGATGGTGGTGACGTGACGGACGACGCGGCTGACCGGCTCGTAACGATGGAGGAGCCGGAGCGCGCGGTCAGCAAGCTCCTTCATGTGTGCGCGGCGTGATGCCTGCATGATCACCGAATCCCAGATCGGTCCGTCTGCTGCTGTCAGGATGTGTGTACCTGCACCGGGGTGTGCCCTGTCCGCAGGTGTCTATCACTCCAGCGACACAAAAGAGGAGCTCAGTTGATCGTTTCCGTCGTGCTCAACGCCGCGCTCGACGTCAGCTACGAGGTTGCTGGCGTGGTGTGGGATGGGCCGAACGAGGTGCCCACTCCGAGGCACCGGGCCGCAGGGCGTGGCGTGACGGTCGCTCGGGTGCTGCACACGTTCGGGCACGAGGTGTCCGCCGCGGGTCTGGCTGGCGGTGCAACGGGGGAGCTGATCAGGTCAGACCTCGCCAGTTTTGGCGTTCCAACCGATTTCACAAGGACGGACAGAGAGTCGCGCCGGATTATCTGGGTGCGGGATACCAAACGCGGCACGACGGCATGCTTGCGTGAGCCCGCGCCCTACATCACCACCGAGGAACTCGGCCGGTTCGCGGGCGATTACCGTCGCCTGGTCAAGGACGCCACCGCTGTGGTGCTGAGCGGGAGCTTGGCCGCCGGGCTGCCGCCCGACATCTACGCAACGCTTGCCACATACGCCGCTGACGCAGGGGTGCCTGTCGTGCTGAACGCTCGAGGGCCGGCGCTGCGGTTCGGCGTCGCAAGGCGCCCAGCGCTTGTGATCCCCGACATTGAGTCGTTGGGCAATGCGCCGCCTCGCGTCAGTGAACTCATCGAGGCTGGGGTCGGTGCCGTTGTGGTGCCCTACGCGGACGGAATTCTGGCCGTCTCCCGCGGCGGACAATGGCAAGCGCACGGCGTTCGGTTGCCGAGCGCGCTGGACCAGGGCGCGCTGGTGGCCGGGCTCGTGCCGGGCCTGTTGCTCGGCTGGTCGTGGCCGGACAGGCTCCGCCATGCGCTGGCCCTGGCTGGCGCGGCGGACGCGTTCGGATCGATCGACATCGCCGGCTACGAGCGGTACATGGCCGGGGTGGCCGTCGAGCCCACCTGAGTGACCCCGCAGCACGCGTACCCGAAATTAGAAACTCGTTCTAGAGTTGAGCCAGTATGTGACTGGCCGGTAACGAAGGGGTCGGGAATGGCGATCGGGCTAACCGAGGAGCACGAAGCGCTCGCGAAAGCGGTGCGCGGCTGGGCGGAACGGCATGTCAGGCCCGATGTGGTCAGGCAAGCCCTGGACGCCCGAGCGGAGACAGCCCTGCCGGGTTTCTGGCCTGCGCTCGCCGAACAGGGGCTGACCGGATTGCACATCCCTGAGGAGTACGGCGGCCAGGGCGCCGGCCTCGCCGAGCTCGCCATCGCGCTCGAAGAACTCGGTGCCCGTGCGACGCCGGGGCCGTTCCTGCCGACGGCTCTGGCGAGCGCGGTTCTTCTCGCCTGCGATGCGGCCAAGGCGCGCGTGGAGCTCCTGCCGGGACTCGCAGGTGGTTCGCTGGTCGGCGCGGTGTTCGCCGGGCGCGCCCCAGGCGGCGATCCGGCCGGCCCAGTGGCGGATATCACCGGGCGGCGCGCTGACGCCGGGCTCGTGATCAACGGGACGGCCGCGCCGGTGCTCGGCGGCACGGTCGCCGATGTGGTCGTGCTCCCGGTGGCAACCGAGGCGGGCGAGGAGTGGGTCGCGGTTGACGCGGCGCAGCTCGCAGTGCGCGAGCTGGCAAGCATGGACAAAGTCCGCCGGGTGGCGAGGATCGAGGCACGAGAGGTGGTCGTGCCAGCGGACCGGGTGCTCGAAGGGCTGGCCGGCGTCGACGTGACCGACCTTGCCGCCGTGTTGTTCGGCGCGGAGGCCGTGGGGGCCGCGGCCTGGTGCGTGCGCGTGGCGGCCGATTACGCGAAGGTCCGTGCGCAGTTCGGCCGCCCGATCGGCCAGTTCCAGGGGGTCAAGCACATGTGCGCCCGGATGCTTGTGGCGCTTGAGCAGGCTCGCGCCGTGGTCTGGGACGCCGCGCGGGCGCTCGACGAGGCAGCGGCCGCGGGAGCTGACGCCTGCGATGCGATGACGGCGGGTGCGCGCCTGGCGGCAGCGATCGCCGCGGTGATCGCCACGGACGCGGCTGTGCGATGCGCGCAGGACTGCATACAGGTGCATGGCGGCATCGGCTACACGTGGGAGCATGACGCGCATCTGTACTACCGGCGGGTGCTGACCCTCCGCGCGCTGACCGGCTCCCCCACCCGGCGGGCGGAGCGCGTGGCCGAGATGGCGTTCGCGGGGGCGGCGCGTGGGCTGGATGTCGACCTGCCCGTGGAGGCGGCGCCGATGCGCGAGCGGATCAGGGACGAGATCGCCGCGATCGCCCCGCTTGACCACGACGAGCAGGTCGGCCGTCTGGCCGACGACGGCCTGGTCATGCCCCACCTGCCGGAACCCTGGGGCCGCGACGCGAGCCCGCTGGAGCAGATCCTCATACAGCAGGAGCTGCGCGCCGCGGGCGTCCGCCCGCCCGCTCTGGTGATCGGGGCCTGGGTGGTGCCATCGCTTGTCGCCTACGGCACGCCGCGCCAGCAGGAGCGGTTCCTCCCAGCCACGTTGCGCGGCCAAATGGTCTGGTGCCAGCTTTTCAGCGAGCCAGGCGCGGGCAGCGACCTGGCCTCGCTGCAGATGCGCGCGGAGCGGGCGGAGGGCGGCTGGACGCTCACCGGCCAGAAGATCTGGACCTCGCTCGCGCGCGAGTCGCAGTGGGCGATCTGCCTCGCCCGAACGGATGCTGCGAAACCCAAGCACGAGGGAATCACCTACTTCCTCGTCGACATGGCCTCGCCCGGCATCGACGTGCGTCCGCTGACCGAGATGACCGGGGATCAGCTGTTCAACGAGGTGTTCTTCGACGAGGTTTTCGTCCCGGACGAGATGGTGCTCGGCGAGGTCAACGAGGGCTGGAAGGTGGCGCGCAACACACTCGCCAACGAGCGGGTGTCACTTTCCTCGGGCGCGACAGCCGGGCTCACCGTTAAGGAGCTGCTCGATTCCGCCCGGCGTGCCGAGCTTGATCAGGCGGAACGCGAGCAGGTCGGCCGTCTGGTCTGCGAGGGCCATTCGCTCGCGCTGCTCGCCCTGCGGGTGACGCTCAGCCAGCTATCCGGCACCGAGCCCGGCGCGGCGGCGAGCGTGCGCAAGCTGCTCGCCATGGAGCACGCGCAGCACATCGCCGAGGCGTGCTGGACGATGCTGGGCGCGCGCGGCGCAATCGCCGGTGCGCTGACCTCGGGACCGGAGGGTTACTGGGGCCGCATGATCCTCGGCACCCGCGCGATGACGATCTACGGCGGAACCACGCAGGTGCAGCTGAACATCATCGGCGAGCGCATGCTCGGCCTGCCCCGCGACCCGTGATTTGACCTAGAAGACCACAACGATCCCGAACGGCTGCCGCCGCGCGCGCCGCGACCGACCTGCGGGGCCCGCGCCGGCGCCGTCCCACGCCAACGGCGCCCGAACCCGGCCGCGCAGCGCCCGCTGCGCCCAGTGCCGGCGGCGCCAGCGCCAGCGGATCTGCCATCCTCTTACAGGACCCGCCCGCCCTTGGGGGCTTTGCCCTACTGCTGATTCTTGCCGGCTGTCAAGAGCCGCGCGAGGGGTGAATTCGATTCTGTGGATAACCCGCCGACCGTGGGCTTCGGCCAAGGCCGCCCTGCCGGCGGTCACCGGCCTCGCGCTCGGCGCGCTCGCGCTCGGGCCCGGGCTCGGCCGCGGCCTCCTGCTCTCCTACGACATGGTCTTCGTCCCTGACCCGCCGCTCACGGCCGCGGCGCTCGGCTTGTCGGGCGGGCCGCCGCGCGCGGTGCCGAGTGACGCCGTGGTTGCGGTCCTCTCCCACGTGCTGCCGGCCGACCTGGTGCAAAAGGCGGTGCTGCTGGCGATATTCACCCTCGCCTGCTCGGGCGCCGCCGCGTTGCTGTGCGGCTTTGCGCTGCCCGCGCGGCTCGCCGCGGGTGTCTACTACACCTGGAACCCCTACGTGGCCGAACGGCTGATACTCGGGCAGTGGGCGCTGCTGCTCGGCTACGCCGGGCTGCCGTGGGTGCTGCACGCGCTGCGCGCCGGAGTCGACCGCTGGCCGGGCATCGCCCGGCTGTGCCTCGCCCTGCTGCCCGCCGCGATCGGCGGCTTCGCCGCCATGAGCATCTCCGCGCTTGTGGCGGCGCCTGCGGCCGTGCTTGCGCGTGCGGAGCGCTCGCGGCGCCGCCGCGCCGTCGTGACCGTGACACTGGCGCTCGGCGTGCTCAGCCTGCCCTGGCTGATCCCGTCGCTTGCGCATCCGGTCCACACATCGGCCGCTGGCGTGGACGCCTTCGCCGCGCGCGCGGACACCCCGTTTGGGTCGGTGGGCAGCTTGGCGTTGCTCGGCGGAGCGTGGAACGCGCAGACTGTGCCCGCGGGCTACGGCGGCGCCGCGTCCGCGCTGTGGCTGGTGCTCGCCGCCGCTGGCATCCTCGGCTACCGCCGCGATGCGCGCTGGCCAGGGCTCGGCATCGCCGCGGTCGCCGGCTTTGCGATCGCGCTCATCGGCGTCGCCGCCGCAGGGCGGGAGATGCTGCGCGGCCTGATAGGTGTCTGGCCAGGGTTCGCCGTGCTGCGTGACGGCCAGCAGTTCGTGGCGCCTCTGGCGCTGGCGGAGGCGGCGGGACTTGGCGCGCTCGTCGGGTGGTGTGTCAGGGCGCGGCAGCCGTTCGGGATCAGGGGGGCAAAGCCCGGCCATGCGGGCCGCAGCGACCCGCTGGCCGTCGTGGCGATGGCGGCTGGGTTGGTTCTGCCCGTCGTCCTGCTGCCGGGCCTCGCGTGGGGGGCCGCGGGGCGGCTTCGCCCGGCGCAGCTGCCCGCGGACTGGCAGCGGGCGCGCGCGGTGCTCGATGCCGGCCCATCAAGTGGCAGCGCGCTGTTGCTGCCGTGGGCAGCGTACCGGCGGTACGGCTGGAACCATGGTGAGGCGATGCTCGATCCATGGCCACGGCTGTGCGCGCGCAGCGTGATCTGGAATGACGCCGTGCAGGTGGGCGACCGGGTGGTGGCTGCGGAAGACGCCACCGCGCGCCGGCTCACCCCGCTGATCACGTCGCAGGCGCCGCTCACCGCGCCGCTGCGGGCGGCCGGTGTCCGCTATGTGATCGTGGACGCGGGCTGGCCACCGGGCGATGCGTCACCCGGACGCACGCTGGCGCGGCGGCTCACCGGCGCCGCGGTGGTGCTAGCTGGACCGCACATCGTCGTGTACCGGCTGGCCAACGGGGGTTGACGGTGCCGGGTGCGAAGCCGCAGGGACTGAAGGCGCCGCGACGAAATGCATGGCCATCCGCCAGTGGCCGCCATATCCAGGATGCCGCTCGGACGCGATGAGCCGCGCACCAAGCGGCTCCACCACCCGCTTGACTCGGCCGGCGGGCAGCGCGTGCATCCGCATCGGCGCCGGATAGCCGAAAACCGACAGCTGGAACCAGGCGATCACCCGCTGCGGCGCATAGGCATAGGCAAAGCCGCGCGGTGTGCGCAGGTGCCGTTCGGGCACGAGCAGCGCGATGGCCCCTCCCGCCCGGACCACCCTGGCGAACTCGGCGAGATAGCGCGCGGCAACCGGCGGCGGCAGATGCTGGAGGACAAGGCTCGAATAGACCAAATCGAACGAACCGTCGGCGAACAGGCGCAGGTCCGGCGCGTCATTGGATAAGAAGGTGCATCGCGTGACCGCGGAGTTGATTGCGCGGGCTTGCGCGAGCATCGGCGCCGAGATGTCGACGCCGGTGACGGCCGCAAAATGGTCCGTGAGAGCCGCAGTAAGACGGCCCACGCCGCAGCCGAAGTCGAGGGCGCGCTCGCGCCGGGCGCACAGGCCAAGGCGATCGAGGACGGCGATGGCGTCGCCTACTTCCCTTCGGCCGCTGGCGAGCAACTGTGCCGGGTCCCACCGGCCGCCTCTGCGGGAGTGGTCCACGCATACGGCCCAAAGCGGGTCGGTTTGGCCGAGCTTGGCCCAGCTCGTCCTGACCTCACCGAGCGGGTCGCGCCTGGTCCCGGCGACGAGGTCTGCCGAGCCTCGCCGGGCATGCCCGATCACGGCTGCCGCGCGGCGGCGGCCACCGAGCCGGGCTCGAGGACAGTGCCGAACGCGGCGAGCGTGGCCTCGCCCGCCCGCGCCAGGGGTAGCGGCAGCGGAGCGTGCCGCTCGATGTCGTCGGGGCGGCTGCCGCGTTTGAGGTTCAGCCAGATCGATGCGATCTCACACAAGGCGCTCGCCCCGTGGCGCTGCACGGAAAAGGTGGAGCCAGGGACATCCCGCCATGCCACCGGTATCTCGGTTACCGCGGCGCCAAGCTGGATGCACCGGGCGATCAACTCGACGTCGAAGGAGAACCCGGCGGCACGCATCCGCGCGGCTGCCGCCCGAGCGAGCGGTCCGGAGAAGAACTTGAAGCCACACTGCGTGTCGGTCGCGCCCGCGACGATCGTTCGGGCGAACCGGCGGAACATGGCCGCCCCAGCGGTGCGGAACATGCTGTGTCGCGCCTCGACAACCGAGCGACGGTGTGCCCGAGAGCCGATGACGGCCGCGTGGCCGGTCCCGAGCAGCCGGACGGCGAGGTCTAATGCGGATAGGTCGGTTGCCATGTCCGCATCGCAAAACCCGATGAATGGAGCGCGGGTGGCGAGCAGCCCCGCACGCACGGCGGCGCCCTTGCCGCGCTTGGCACAGTGCATGAGCCGCACGGGAGTGGGCTCTGCGGGCCAACTGCGCACGATGTCGGGAGTCTCGTCGGTGCTCGCGTTGTCCACAACCAGAATGGACGCGCTGACCGGGAGCGCCGCTGCCTTCCTTGTGAGCAGGCTTAGTCCGACGGGAAGGCGCCTGGCCTCGTTGTAGGCGGGCACGACGATCTCGAGTAGCACCGGGTGCCCCCCCGGTGTCTGATCCCTCATCACGCCGTCCGGCCGGCCTTACCGCGAACCGTAGTTGTACAGCGGTTGGTTGACTGGCTTGGCCGCTCCAGCGCCGCCGACGACGCTGGAAGCCAAGAAGCTGGCCCCGGCGGCAAGCATGGCACCGATCACAATCGCGACAAGCAGGCGAACCATCGCACCTCCTCCGGGAGCAAGCACTGCCAACCGCGGCACCGAAGGTCCGCGGCGTGTCAGCGAACGGGCAGAGATCACGTTAAAACGCGCTATGGGCGACAGACTAGATCGGTTGCACTAAAGAGCCGGGTTTCATTACTCAAAAGTAGTAAATTATGACTTTTTGTAATGAAGTATCCACTCTAAGTGAGGTCACGTGATTGGAAAGGCGCCCCCCATGCGAGATCGGCAACCAGGCGGGCGACGATGACCACACACAGCAGCTGCGGGACCGCGCTCCACAACAGGTTCAGCGCCGGGCCCTGGTATTCCGCCATGCGCAGGTGCTGCCCGACCGCGGCGGACGCGGACGCCGTCACCATCAGGGCGCACACCACCCATGGCCGCAGCAGTTGCCGTGCCAGCCGCGAGACGGGCTGAAGGTGGACGGCGACGCCGAAGCAGGCGGTCGCGGCCGGCAACATGACCGCGCCCGGGTAGCCAGCTACCCACAGGCCAGCCGCTGCGGTGAGGGGCATCGTCACGAGCAAGCGCGCGGCGCCGAAACGACGGCGGTGTGCGATCTCGGCAAGTGCGGGAAGCGGCGCGAGTCCCTGCGGGCGCGCGAGTATCAGCGCAAGCAGGAAGAGCAGCCCCATCGCGGCGAGGCCGCCAAACAGCGCGCGGCGGTAGGTGATGTCGGGCAGATACTGCAGGCGGACCTCCGCGTAGCTGCCCGCCGGGATGATCCACGCCTGTTTCCACCCGTCGACCCTGACCGGGCGGAGCACGGCCGTGCCGATGCGCGCCTGCCAGCCGGGGTTGAAGTTCTCGTTTATCTCGAGATACGACTGCTGGCTCGCGGCGACAAGCAGGATCCGGTCCGATGTGGTCCAGCGGGCCACGCTGACCGCGGCCTCGTACCGCCGGTTTGGCCGGGCCGGCCGGGCCGCGACCGACCGGGATCCGAGGTGGTCGACGACGGCGGTGTCGAGGGCGAACGCGTCCGTGGCGCGCTCATAAAGCTCATTGGCGCCCAGGCCGACCGTGACGGGCCCGCACGCGGCGAATTGCATTGGCTGGCCGGTGAGCAGGTCGGAGTAGGTGCCGGACACCGTTGTGGCCAGGGCGGTGCCGTTGAGCGTGAGCTGCGGCCCGCTGCCGCACGGCAGGGTGAGAGGTGCCCGAGAAGGATCGGTGGCTGGCGGGACGCCCGGGATCGTCACGTCGGTGATCTGGAGCGGCGTCTGCTGCGTTGTCTGCAGCGGGAAGAAGGCGATGCGAAGGCGATCCGTGCGCATGGGCTGAAACGAGAGCTTGCTTCGCCGCCCAACGATCCATCCGCCGCCGAACTGAGCGGGGGTGGAACCGGTGACGACGACCTTGGTCGGCGGCGCCGCCCCAGGCGGCCGCGTGATCGTGAGCTGCCTGATGGTGCGCCGGGCGGCCCACGAGATCGTCAGCCAGGGTTCGCGGTCGCTGGCGCCGGCGATCCACGTGGTCGATGAGTCGCCGTCGAATGCCGCGCGTGGCAGTTGCTGCGGCGCGGGCATCCATGTGGAGCTTGCCCTCACCAGCGGCGCGCTCGCCGTGACGCGCGCATATGCCTCGATCAGGGCCGGGTAGGTCAAGGTGGCGGTTCCGTACAGCTGCGCGCGGTAGGGGGCATGAGCGTAGAAGGTGTGATTGAAGCCGAACTCTTCCTCCACTGGCCTCGCGAGCTGCGGCGAGCACACCCACCGGGCTGGCGTGGGCATGCAGCCCGGCGCCGGCGCCTCGGAGCGGGACATGACGACAGCCGACGGGTCCTCGCCGCCTGGCGTGGTGAGATCCGGCAGCCGGATCGTCCTGCCAGGCGAGATTCCGTTGAAGGAGATCTCGGAGATCGCGACCTGCGAGCCGAGCTTCGGATGGGGCGCGTATGCCAGGCCGGCAATCCTTATCCGCAGCCAGGTCGTGGCGCCGGCGGGCACCGCAAGCACCTGCGGCGAATCGGTTCGGCTGACCCGCTGGAGGATCTGGCCGGCGGCCGTCTGCACCGCGACCCGCGTCACCGGAGGGCCGATGACCCGATCGACCACGAATCCAACTTTGACCCCGGGCAGGCTCACCCGGTGGCCGAAATCGACCCGGATCCACTGCCCGACCGGGCCGTCCCAGCTGCCGGACTTCCACGCGGTACGGAAGTCGTGGTCGAGCGCGGCATAGGGCAGGTAACCGGTCGCGTCCTGGGCGGGAATGCCGCCGATTTCGGCCGCTGAGGAGGATGCTGTCACGTCCTTGATGCCCTGGTATTGAGCCACGCTCAGGTAGCGCTGCCAGCCAGGTTCCAGATAGTCGTCCGCCGCGTAGAACGTTGTGGCGGGTTCGCCCGCGGCCAGTGTGGCGGAGCGGGCAATGCGGGGTTCGCCGAAGCCCACGACGCGCCGGCGAAGCGCGTCCGAGACGACCGACTGCCGTGCCCGGATGGACCTCGCATCGGAGTTCAGCAGGACCGGCCGGTCTGGTGGCAGCAGGCCCTCGTCGGCGAGCGTGAGCAGTGTCTCAGGCGCACCGTAGACCCGCACAGGCCGGCTCACCGGTGCGACGCTCGCGATGTCGGCCGCGCCGGCCACCTCGTAAACGGCCAGCGGCCGGTAGGGCGGGTCGAAGGCCGTTGCGGCATCTGCGGCCTGCACGGCGCCAGCGAACGGATGAGACCGGTCATAAAAGGTCGCGGCGAGCCGCAGCCCGGGTGAGGAGTTGAGCGCCTGCAGGACCCGCGAAGGATAGGCGCCGTCCAGGTCCGGGCGGATGAGGTCGTTGCGCACAAGGACGTACCGCACGCCGATCCTGGCCAGTATCTGGGCGAGGCCGGACGAGCCTTCGCCGTCGGTTAGCCGCGTGTCGATGGCATCGAGCAGCCGGGTGAGCCCGACCGAGCCCTCCGGCACGACCGCGCGCGCTGCCCAGCGGACGGTGGACAGCGGCTGCATCACGTCGTCGAGCGGCCGTCCCCACAGGTACTCACCGAAGCGCGCGCCAGGAACGACAAGCACGGCCTGATCTCCCGCGTGGCGGTTCAGCCATCGGGTGGCGTTCACCCAATAGTCGGGGATCTGCTGGAAATCTCCCGACGAGGAGAGCCCGTTGGTGAACGCGGGCAGCGCCACGCCCGCGATGGCGAAGGCGGTGAGCGCGCTGACCGCCGTGCGCAACCGGGGAAACCGAAGTGGCGCCAGCATGTGCGCCAGGCCGATGGCGATCGGGAGCCGGACAAGCGGATCGAACTTGCGCACGTTGCGCATTGGCGCGAGCGGGCCGTCGATGAAGTGGCGGATCGGCTCGGCAAGCGGGTTGCCGAGGCCGCCCACGTAACCAGCGGTGATGATCAGCAAGCCGATGACCAGCGTCCACAGCAGGAACCGGCGGTCGGCGAGCCCGCGGCGGGCGATGCCCGCGAGGCCAAGGCCCGCCACAAGCCCGGTCAGCAAGATCAGCGGAATCTGCACGGTGAGCGCGTAACCAACCGGCCACCACGGCTGCCCGTTGACGATGACGTAGTTGACCCAGTCTTCCGTCCCGCGCAGCGTGTTGGTCAGGCTGGTCACCGCGGTGGTGATCGACGCGCTTTCCGTATAGGGCAAGAACGAGAATCCGTACTTCCCCAGCAGGACCAGCGGCACCGCCCACCACAGGGTGGCGAGCGCCACAGCGATCAGCCACCAGCCGAGGATCCGCCACCGCGGCGCGTTGCGCTGGCCGGTGAGCAGATAAATCACCGGCGGGATCAGCACCGCGAGGGTGGCGGTCGCGTTCAGGCCGCTGGCCAGCGCGACGGCGACCCCCGACCAGAGCGCGGCTCGCGCCCGCGGGCCGCCCCGCATGGCGGTGACGAGCGGCAGGATGATCCACGGCAGCATCGCGGCCGGCAGGAACTCCGAAGAAAGCTGGCCGAGAAGGCCGAGCCCGCGCGGGCACATCGCGTAGGCGAGGCCTGCCACCATTTGGGTCATCGGCGTGCCCGCGCCAAGACGCGCCGCCAGCCTGGTCGTGCCGGAAAACGCCGCGATGAGGACCGCCGCCAGCCACAAGCGCTGGACTACCCACGGTTGAAGCGCCGCGAGCCGCCCGAGCCAGAAGAAGGGCCCCATCGGGAACAGGTAGCCGGTTGCCTGGTTCTGGAGCTGGCCAAACTGGGCCGGATCCCACAGATGAAGCGCTCTGGCGAGGAACCCTGCGGGGTTGACCGCCATGTCCAGCTTGGTGTCGGCGATGATCCTGCCTGGCCGGGTGAGGAAGGCGAGCACGGTGAGCAGGAGGCAGCAAACGGCCATCCAGATCGACCGCCGCAGTCGCTCGTCCAGGCCTGTTGGCGGGCGTCCCGCGGGGGTGTCCCCGGGCTCGAGCAGCCACTGCGTGACTGGCTGTATCGGCCTGCCCAGGCTGCGGGTGGCTAGCCTGGTCGCCGAGGTCACGCTCGTCGGCCCGCCTCCTCGACCTCGTGCCCGAGCAGACGCTCGAGTGGTGTCGGCTCGCGGAGCTCGGTCACGTCGGTCGCGCGTTGGGCGACGATGTCGCGCACCGGTCCTTCCGCGACGATGCCATGGCTGCCGTCGGCATCGTGATAGCGGACCAGCCGTGCGGCGCCGCCGCGCGAACTACCGCACTGGATCGCCGCTGAGACCAGCGCGGCGAATCGGTCGGCGCTGCGGTCCCAGCCGAAACACGCCGCCCATCGACGGCATGCGGCCTGGATGTTCGCGCGGCGCCCGGGGTCAGCGAGTTCCTTGACCGCCTGCTCGACGGTGTCCTCGAGCGTGTCACCCGCCGCGACCAGCCATCCGGTCTCACCGTGACGCACCGCGTCGCGCAGGCCGTCCACGTCGTAGGCGACGGTGGGGACCCCGAGCGCGGCGGCTTCCAGCACGCAAAGTCCCCATCCCTCGCCTTGCGAGGTGTTGAGGTGCAGCAGCGAGCCCGCCACGAGCGCGGTCTTGTCCTGTTCTGGAAGGTAGCCGCGCAGCCGGACAACCTCGCTCAGACCACGCGCCGCGGTCTCGTCGGCCAGCTGCTCGGCCTGCGGCCCGCGGCCGATGACATCGATGGTCACGCCCGTGCCAGCGAGCCTCGCCGCCACGTCAAGCAACCGCAGCACGCGCTTGTGCGCGACGAGCCTGCCCACCCACGCAAGCCGAGCTGCGGGCGCCGCAGGATGGCTGGCAGTGACCTGAACGACCCCGTTCGGGACCAGGTAGACCGGGCCCTGCCAGCGCAGCCTTTCCCGCATCGCGCGCTCGGTGGACAGCGAGACGGCGATGCAGGCATGCCGCCGGTAGGTCCGCCGCGCCACCGGGCCTTCGAGCAGCCGGCCGATCCACGCGAGCCAGCCGGGGAAATGAACCCCGAACTGGCGGTCGTGGACGTGGTGCATGACGCAGAACACTGGGATCCGCCGCGGCAGCACCCACGGGGTGAAGAACGGGATGCCGTTCTGGCAGTCCGCGATGGCGTCGAACGAGCGGCGGTGCGTCGTCAGCCACGCCAGAACCAGCGGGTAAACCGAGAAGCGGCCGCCCATGCGGATCACGTCGACCCCATCGCGGCGATCCCGCCGCCGCTGGCCGGGCGCGCGGCAGGTGACGAAGCTGACCGTTGCGCCGCGGCGCACGAGCCGGCTCGCCATCTCCCAGGCGTACCGCTCGGCCCCACCGGCATCCGGATGCCACGGATCACGCCAGTTGACGATGGCGATCCGCCTGCCATCCAGCCCAAACAGCGTCACGTCTGCGGGCCGCCCTCCGGTTGCGCGATCGGGGCGCCGGGCGCCGGCCGCGGTGCGTGCCGGCCCGGCCGGCTCTGTCCGACGAGCCGGTACAGCCGCTGAGCCGGCCGCTCTATGCAGAAGTAGCCGGCCGTTGACGCCGCGACGGTCGCCAGCCCGACGGCGATGAAGATTGCGATGACTTCGGCGGTGCTATAGACGCCGTGGTGGAAAACGTCCTTCAGCCCGGTCGCGTTGAAGAACGCGAAGATAATCAGGAACTGCCAGAGGAACACGCCATATGAGATCTTGCCCAGAAAGCGCATGACACGATTTCCGAGCAGCCTGTTGACGGTGGTCGGCGCCGGTGGCTGGAACGCGGCCGACGCGACGACCACGGCCCCGACGATGGTGTACAGGCCGGTCCTCATCTCGCTGCTCCACACGTCGGGAATCCCGGGCGCCTCGGTGCCTGTGATAGGCGTGCAGGCGATGGCGAACACAAGTGCGGCGATCAGCCAGCACGCGCCAGAGGAGAACGCCACCGTGCGGCAGAACCGGCGCACCGGGGTGTCGTAGCTGGACTCTGTTTGCGCCCACACCGTGACGACCGCGATGGCCATACCCGCGGCGAACCAGGTGGCAAGGCGGGGCAGGGTGTCCCCGAGCCAGAACTGCTTGCTCGGGTAGAACGTGGCGATGATGAACACATAAGACGACGCGGCCATCGCCGCTATCCCGCCGAGCAGTCGCCGCGCCCGCAGGTCGACGTCGACAGCCGCGCCGGCGCCGGCGCGGCTCGCGAACCAGCCGAGCGCGGCGGCGATCAGCGGGAGCGCGAGGTAGAAGCAGACTTCCACCGACAGGGTCCACATCTGGGCGAGACCTGGCGCGCCTGTGCCCGTCCACCACGGATGTGGGTCGTAGGTCTGGAGCAGGAGCAGGTATTGCGCCCACGTCCATGATGAGTGGGCGTGAGCCGGGTTGAGTGTCGGCAGCGCGATAAGAACGACGGCCCAGTACACCGGCAGTATGCGCAGCGCACGCCGCCACAGGTAGGACAGGACGTGCGGCGGCTGGCTGCCGTGCAGCGCGGCGCGCGCCCACGGGCGGTAAAGCAGGAGCCCGGAAAGGGTGAAGAAGACCGGCACTCCGATGTCGCCGCGTGATACGACCCACGACGCGGGGGAGCCGGTGTAGGCGAAACCTGTTCGCCCACCAACGTGCACGGCGAGCACCGCGAACGCGGCGATGGCGCGCAGGCCATCAAGCGCGTTCTGGTGACCCGAGACCGTGGGGGTCGACGAATGCCTCACGATACCCCTTACCGCACCAAAACCCTGGTGCCGGTCAACAGGTTACCGCCGAGTTCGCGGCGCGCCGGAGGCGTCGCCGCCACGCCGCCGCAGGACCATGAGCAGGTTCCAGGTGAAGACCTCGCGCGCTCCGGGGACCCGCAGCAGCGGCCTGGTCCAGCCGGGCAGATAGCGCGGCGCCGCATCTACAAGCTCGGCGTCGCTCGCCGAACGCGCCCAGCGCAGCGCCTGGGCGACCGACACCGGATAAAGACCCTGGCCGTAACGGTTCTTGGGCGGCTGTCCATATCGGCGCTGGTAGCGCCGGGCGGCCCGCTCACCGCCGAGATAATGCCACGGCGAGGTCTCGTGCCCGCCCCACGGGGAGAGCCAGTTGGTGAACGCGCAGAAGATGATGCCGCCCGGGCGCGTCACCCGGATCATCTCGGCCAGCATCCGCTGCGGATCACCGATGTGTTCGAGGACGTTCGACGACAGGCACACCTCAACCGCCGCGCTGCGGATGGGCAGGGCGTCCGCGCTGCCGAGCACGCTTCCCGGCGCGGGCGGGCCCTCGCTGGCCAGCTCGCCCGCGTCCGCGTCCACGCACAGCGCGCGGGCGCCGGCCGCGCGCAGGGCCTGGACGAAGAACCCGGGTCCGCCGCCCACGTCCAGGACCAGGCTGCCGCGCAGGTTCGTGTACTGGCCAAGCTGGCTGACTGTGTCAGCGGCCAGCGTGGTGTAATAGCGCGCAGCGTCCGCCTGCTCGGTGCGAAACGCGCGCAGCAGGCGCACGGCGCGCGCCAGGTCCGCACGAAATGGCGGCGCCGGCGGCCGGGACGCGACTCCCCTCATGAGGGTCCACCTAACAGACCTTGGGCCGTAACGCCAAATCGGGTCATCGTCGGCGGCGCGAGTCCAGATCGTCCTGGTACGGTCCGTCCGTGGGACCCCGTACGGATCTGACCCCGGCCGGGTCGGTCGGCGAGCACGCTCGTCACAGCTCGACGCCGGCCACGCGGCTGGACATCATCCGTGTCGTGTGCGGCTTGCTCGCCGGGGTCGGCGTGACGCTTGGCGTGCTCGCCGCCGTTGGCGGCGGCGGGCATCATGGCGGTGCCCCCCGCCCGGTGGCCGTCGCCCCGGTGGTTGTCGACTCCGTGCCGACGGGCGCCCCATCGCCCGTGGCGCTGGACCAGCAGTGGTCGGCCTACTCCAACCAGGGCACATGCGCCGACTGGGTGGGCGGTGACGGGGTGTCGGCGGTGCGGCTGAGCCGGTCGCAGATTGCCTGGTTCTTTTCCGACAGCTACCTGGGCCCAGCGGGGCCCGGCATCGGTTTTTCGCACTTGAGCGGGTTCGTGCACAACCTCGTCGTCATGCAAACCACCACGGGCAGGAAAGCCACGTTCGTGACGCTGACCGGCGGCGGCGCCTGCGCGGGCCCACGCGCGCCTGGCGAGGCCGCCTCAGTCGTGTCGCCGCGGGGAATCCAGCCAGATCGGCATCAGCGTTACTGGGCCGCCGACGGTGTGCGGGTCGGCCGGCACGTGCTGAAGCTCTACAACCGCTACCTGCCAGGGCCGCCGCCGTTCACCCCGGTGGGAACCGCGATCGCCAGCTTCGGGGTGGACCAGCTCGCCCGGGCGGCCCGCGGGCCCGCGTACGGCGGCGTGGCGCGACCGCGGATCACCGTGCTGCCCGCCTACACCCCACCCGGCGGCGGCACCCCCATCATCTGGGGCGCGGCGCTGCTCCGCGTCCGCGGCACCGTCTACGTCTACGGCTGGCAGAGCCCTGATCTGCGCGGGAACGCCAAGCAGGCCTACCTCGCGCGGGTGGCCGCCGCGCGCCTTGCCCACTTCTCAGCCTGGCGGTTCTACGCCGGCGGCGGCGCCTGGGCGGCCGGGCAGCAAAGCGCTCGGCCCATCGAGTCGGCTGGTTCGGCTCTCAATGTCTCGACGGGCTTCAGCGTCGTGCCGGTCGCTGGCCGTTACTGGCTCGTCGAGCAGGCGGTGCAGGCAGGCAACCCGGACATCGACGCCATTGCGGCACCGGCGCCGTCCGGGCCGTTCGATCCGGCCTCACGGATCCTGGTGTACCGCTCGCCCGACATTGGGCTCGACCCGGCTCATGACTACCGGATCATGTACGAGGCGCGCGTCGAGCCCGCGCTTTCCGACCGGCGCACCCTGGTGATCAGCTACAACGTCAACTCGGTGGGCGTCACGGCCGGATGCGTGCCGCTGTCCGCCTTCACCAACACGATTACCCAGCCGCGCTTCATCGCCGTGCCGCGCGCCGTCTTCAGCCCGGCGCTGCCCGTTTCGGCGCAGCGTTACTCCGTATCGGCGGGACCCTCGCCATATCCACCGATCATCAGCAAGAACCCGTCGCAATGGTTCAACGCATGGGCCTATCCGCACGGCTGCCCGCCGGTTCCGCCGGTGGCAGACCTCGCCGCGCATCAATCGGCGGGAGCTGTGTGGCTGGAATGGCCAAGCGCGGGGATTGGCCTGCGGTACCGGGTCTACCTGCGCACGCTCGGCAGCGGCCGCTACATCCTGGTGCGAACATTGCGTACGCCGGGAACCAGGCTCACGGGCCTGGTTCCCGGCCGGACGTATCAGGTCCACATCGTGGGCGTCAATGCCAAGCACCAGACCGGCCATGGGCCGGTAACCACGGTCAAAGTCCGATAACCTCGTAAAGTTACTATTCGGTATACGTCCTGGCTTGTGACGTTGATCACGTCCTAGTCTTGTGCCACGCTTGTGCGGTCGCCGAGGTGGTCACACGGCTGTGGCGGCCGTGCTGCATCAGGAGGAACCTGTGCTGCGTATCGTTGGCTCAATGCTTGCCGGGCTTGGCGCTTTCTTCCTGGTGCTCGCCGTGCTGCTGCGCTTCTACCTTCCCAGCCAGCTTGTCAAGTTCCCGCTGGATGAATACCAGATCGCGACGTTGCGCGCCGATAATGCCAGCTACTTCAGCGCCGCCAAGCTTCGCGAGCTGACCGGCGTCTCGGTGACGGCGACAAACACCCTCCGCGGAGACGTGGCGGCCAGTAACGGCGACACCGCGGTGTGGGATGAATTCACCGCGGTGAAGGACGAGACCAACAACGTTGATTTCAATTACACGCAAATGCGCGGCCCGTTCGACCGCAGAAGCGGTTTGCTGAGCAATTGCTGCGGCGCGAGGCTGACCAATGGGTCGGTCCAGCTGCCGAGTCACATTCACATGTCGGGCCAGGGCTTCGTGTGGCCGTTCAGCGCGGAAAAAAAGACCTACATGGTGTTCGACAACACCTTGGCGCGGGCGATGCCGGCCACCTACGCGGGGACAGCCACGGTGGACGGCATGCAGACCTATCGCTATGTCGAGCACGTCTCGGCCACCCAGGCAGGCACCCAGACCTTGCCCGGCTCGCTTGTCGGCATGAAGGACCAGCCGTCCGTTACACTCCCTGAGTACTACGAGGCGACCAACACGTTCTGGGTGGATCCACTCACCGGCGGCCCGGTCAGCGTTGAGCAGAACGAGACGCTGACCCTGCGGGACAGCGGCGGGATCACCCGCCTGGTTCTGTTCCAGGCCGACCTGAAGTTCACTGCGGGAAGCATCCGGAGCTTTGTCGCCAACGACCGCAAGGGCCACAACAAGATCACGCTGCTCACCTCCATCCTGCCGCTGATCCTGCTGCTCGCCGGGCTGGTGCTGCTCATCGTCGGGATCGTGCTCAGCGTGCTGCGCCGTGGGGCGGCCCGTGAGAGCGTCGGCGAGGAGGAGGGATTCCAGCCGCAAGATCAAGGGCTGGCGCCGCACTGACCGCGGCTGAAACTAGAACACGTTGCAGTTTTACCCGGCGCGAAGTTAGACTCCGCACGTGCGGACCCGGGTGAGTGAGCAGTTCGGGATCGAGTTCCCCATCTTCGCGTTCAGTCACTGCAGGGACGTGGTCGCCGCCGTCAGCAAGGCGGGCGGGATGGGCGTGCTCGGCGCGCTGTCCTTCACCCCCGACGAGCTTGAGCTTGAGCTGAAGTGGCTGGACGAGCACGTCGAGGGCAGGCCCTACGGCGTCGACGTCGTCATGCCCGCCTCATACGAGGGCTCGGGGCTGGACGTCGACTCCCCGGCGGACCTGTTCGCCGCGCTGCAGCGGATGATCCCCGAGGGTCACCGGACCTTCGTCGAGAACCTTCTCGCAAAGCATGGCGTTCGGAGTGCCTCAGCGGAGGGCGACGCGGGGCGTTATCTGCTCGGATGGACAGACGCGACCGGCCGGCCGCAGGTGGAAGTGGCGCTGCGGCACCCGATCGCGCTGCTCGCCAACGCGCTCGGCCCGCCGCCGGCCGACGTCGTCGAGCAGGCGCACCGCCAGGGGGTAGCGATGGCGGCGCTCGCCAGCAGCCCACGTCAGGCCGACAAGCAGGTCAACGCCGGCGTGGACATCATCGTGGCGCAGGGCACCGAGGCCGGCGGTCACACCGGGGTGGTCTCCACCATGGTCGTCGTGCCGGAGATCGTGGACGCGGTGGCGCCGCGCCCCGTGCTCGCGGCGGGCGGCATCGGGCGGGGGCGCCAGGTGGCGGCGGCGCTGGCGCTCGGCGCGGAGGGCGCCTGGACCGGCTCGGTGTGGCTGACGGTCGCCGAGGCCGACACGCCGCCCGCGATTCGCGACCGCCTGCTGGCCGCGACCTCGCGCGACACGGTCAGGTCGCGCTCGATGACGGGCAAGCCGGCGAGGTTGCTGCGCAGCGACTGGACCGACGCGTGGGAAGACGCGGCCTCGCCCGGCGCGCTGCCCATGCCGCTGCAGTTCATGCTCATCTCGGACGCGCTCAGGCGGGTGTCCACGGCCGCCGCCGCCGACTTGGCCGCGATGCCAGTCGGCCAGATCGTGGGCGCCATGAACAAGGTGAAGCCGGCGCGCGACGTCATCTTCGAGATGGTGGCCGAATACCTCGAGACGCTGGAGCGCCTGGGCCGCATCTCCGCGAGCTGACCGGTACCGACACCCCTTATCCCGAACGGCTGCCGCCCCTCGGCGCCCCCACCCGCGCCCGGGTGCCTTACACAGCAACAGCGGAGGCCACCGCTGTTGCGGGAGGGGCGCCGCGAGGTGATCAGCGGCCCCGGTACACCGCCGGGCGTTTCTCGGCGAAGGCGCGCGCGCCTTCGCGAGCGTCGCGGGACGCGATAACCGGCCAGCCGATCGCATCGGAGATCTTCAGCGCCTCCTCCTCCGCCATCCGCTCGGTCTCGCGGTAACAGCGCAGAATGGCCCGAACCGCCAGCGGGCCGCACGCCGCGATCTGCGCGGCGATCTCGCGCGCCACCGTGAGCGCGGACCCATCCGGCACCACACGGGTGATCAATCCCATCGCGAGCGCCTCAGCCGCGGTGACCGCACGGCCGGTGAGCAGGATGTCCATAGCGTGGGCGTAGGGGATCTGGCGAGGCAGCCGTATCGCGGCGCCGCCCATGGGAAACAGCGCGCGCCGCGCCTCGAACAGCCCGAACGTCGCTCCCACGCCCGCCACCCTGATGTCGGTGCCGAGCAGCAGTTCGGTGCCGCCCGCCACGGCATGGCCCTCCACGGCGCAGACGAGCGGCTTGCCCGGCCTGGCCTCGCGCAGGAGCCCTTTCCAGTGCAGGTTCTCGATTTCTGCCACCCGCCTACGCACCCGAGCGTCCTCGGAGGGGCGGCTCATGCCCTTGAGGTCGGCGCCAGAGCAGAACTCGCCACCAGCCCCGGTCAAGATCCCGGCCCGCACTTCGGCTCGCGTGTCGATGTAGGCGAACGCATCCGCCATGCCAACGAGCATGTCGGTGTCGAGCGCGTTCTTCGCGGTCGGCCGGTTCAGCGTGACGATCACCACTGGCCCGTCTTGCTCCACCTGGCAATGCGGCGTGGCGATGGGCAGCGCAACCGTGCTCATAGTCGCCTCCAGGATCGCCGCACTCGGTTGGCCGTGCGGTCGGTCCAGTTCACGCCGGGGTCCAATGCGCGGCAATTGAGAACAGATTCTAGTTAGCGTTGCCGATGCCGGGCAGCCCTTGTGACCATAAACGAGAACGTGATCTACTTACGGACGGGCATCCATTCGGTCACTAAAACGAACAAGGGAAGGCGAACGGATGGGGTCGCTGGGCTTCTGGCGGCTGGCCAAGGCGGAACCGCGCTGGATCGCCGCGATCGACCCTGACGGCACCGAGTACACGGCCGGCGATCTGGTGGCCCGGGTCAACCAGCTCACCCACGCGCTGCGGGAACGCGGTCTGCGTCCGGGCGACGGGATCGCGAGCCTGCTTCCGAACGGCGTGGGGGCCCTCGAGGTCTATCTGGCCGCGCTGCAGTCCGGCTGGTATTTCACCCCGGTCAACTGGCACTTCACCGGCCCGGAGATCGCCTACATTCTGACCGACTGCGAGGCGAAGGCGTTCTTCGCGGATGCCAGATACGCCGCGCAAGCCGTTAAGGCCGCAAACCTTGCTGGGCTGCCTGCGGCGGCGCGCTTCAGCTACGGGGATCTGCCCGGGTTCCTGCCGGTGGCAGATCTGCGATCCGGTCAGCCGGACGGCATGCCGGATGGCCGCGTCGCGGGCGTCACCATGCACTACACCTCAGGCACCACGGGCCGGCCGAAGGGCGTCCGGCGGGACCTGCCTGGCCTCGACCCCGACGATCTGGGCGAGCTGATGAGCCTGCTGCTGCAGATGTTCGGCGTGACTATTGGCCAGCCTAATGCGCACTTGGTCACCTCGCCGAACTACCACACCGCGGTGACCCAGTTCGGCGGGACCGCGCTGCAGATGGGTCACACGATCGTCTATATGGACAACTGGGATCCGGTCACGGCGCTGGAAAAGATTGAGACCTACCGCGTGACAAGCTCGCATATGGTGCCGACACATTTCAAGCGAATGCTGGCGTTGCCCGCGCAGCAGCGGGAACGCTACGACCTGTCCTCGATGAAATGGCTGATTCACGCCGCGGCGCCGTGCCCGGTGCCGGTGAAACGGGCCATGCTGGACTGGTGGGGGCCATGCGTGTACGAGTATTACGCGGCGACAGAGGGCGGCGGTACGATCGTCACCCCGCACGACTGGCTGGCGCATCCAGGCACGGTCGGCAAGCCATGGCCGATAAGCGAAGTCCGAATCGTCGGCGACGACGGTCGTGACTGCCGCCCTGGAACGCCCGGCACCGTTTACCTGAAAATGATGATAAGCGAATTCGTCTATAAGGGTGATCCGGAGAAAACCAGGGCGAACCGGCTGGATGACTTCTTCACCGTCGGCGACGTGGGTTTCGTCGACGACGAGGGGTTCCTTTATCTGTGTGACCGCAAGGCTGACATGATCATCTCGGGTGGCGCGAACATCTACCCGGCCGAGATCGAAGCCGAGCTCACGGTGCATCCAAAGGTCGCCGACGTGGCCGTGTTCGGCATACCGGACGAGGAGTGGGGCGAGCAGGTCAAGGCCGTGGTCGAGCCTGCCGAGGGGGTGGCGCCAAGCCCCGAGCTTGCCGCTGAGCTGATCGGCTCGCTCGAGGGCCGCCTGGCCAAGATGAAGTGGCCGAAGACGGTGGACTTCATCGCGGAAATGCCCCGCGACCCGAGCGGCAAGCTGCTCAAGCGCAAGCTGCGCGATCCGTACTGGCAGGGGCGTGAGCGTGCGATCTGAGCAGACGGGCCTGGTCGCGGATCATGTGCTCGAGTTCCCTGGTGGCTACACGCGCTCGACCGGCCCGGTGATCGGGCGCTTCCTTACTGAGCTTCGCCAGGGCAGGATCGTCGGTGTCCGGCTGCCTGATGGCCGCATCCTCGTCCCGCCGCTTGAGTACGACCCCGCGACCGGCGAGCCACTGGCCGACGACGGCTTCGTGCCCGTCGGGCCGGCCGGGACGGTGACAACCTGGGCATGGGTCGCCCACGCGCGCAAAGCTCATCCGTTGCTGCGGCCGTTCGGCTGGGCGCTCGTCCGCCCCGACGGCGCGGACACAGCCCTGCTGCATGCCGTCGACGTCGACGGCGACAAGCGGAGAATGCGGACAGGCATGCGGGTGCTGCCGCGGTGGCGCGCGGCAAGCGAGCGGGTCGGCCACATCACCGACATCGAGTGCTTCGCGCCGGCCCCGAAGGCCGCGGCCGCGGCCATCCAGGGCGCCGTCCAGGATCGCGGCAGTGGCGCGGGCGACGCGGTGACGATGTTCCGCGCGCCGTCCAGAGTCGAGTACCGGTTGCGGGCCGGGCGTGCGCTCAGCCGGTTCCTCGAAGGCGTCGCGGAGGGCAGGTTGCTCGGTCACCGCTGCGCCATCTGCGGCAAGGTCTACGTGCCGATGCGCGGCGTGTGCCCGGCCGACGGAGTGCTCACCACCGAAGAGGTCGAGGTGGCGGACACCGGGACAATCAGCACGTTCGCGGTGAACAACATTGCCGACCCGCGGGCGCCCGCGGTGCCGTTCGTGTCTGCCCACATCGTGCTCGACGGCGCCGACATCCCGATCCTCGCGCTGGTCGGCGGGCTGCCCGCTGATCAGGTCCGGATGGGTATGCGCGTGCGCGCGGTATGGCGGCCGCGAGAACAGCGGCGGCCCTCGATGGACAGCATCACGTGGTTCGAGCCGACGGGCGAGCCGGACGCGGCTTTGCGGCCGAGCCGGAGCGGCGCTGATGGCGGCAGGTGACGGCGCGCCGCGTGAGGTCGCGGTGGTCGCGTTCGCGCAGACAAAGCACGCCGCCGCCGACAGCGGGCTGAGCGAGACCGAGATGCTGCAGCCGGTGATCGCTGACGTGCTTGACCAAGCTGGTCTGCGTCGTTTCGAGGTTGGCTTCACCTGCTCGGGAAGCTGCGACTATCTCGCTGGCGCGCCGTTCTCGTTCGTCTCTGCGCTCGACGCGCTCGGCGCGTGGCCGCCGATCTCGGAAAGCCATGTCGAAATGGACGGCGCGTGGGCGCTTTACGAAGCGTGGGTGCGACTGCAGCACGGGGACGTGGACTCCGCGCTGGTCTACGGGTTCGGCAAGTCGACTCAGGGCCAGTTGCGCGAGATCATGACACTCCAGCTCGATCCGTACTATCTCGCGCCGCTTGGACCCGATCAGGTGTCGCTCGCCGCCCTTCAGGCCAGGGCCTACCTGGAGGCGTCCGGGCATACCGAGAGGGACCTGGCCGAGGTCGCCGCCCGTAGTCGGCGCAACGCCGCGGCCAACCCGCACGCCGTGCCGTTGGATCCGCTGACGCCTGACGAGGCGCTTGCTCGGCCGCCGGTCGTGGCGCCGCTGCGGGCCGCGGACTGCGCGCCGATCACCGATGGCGCGGCCGCGGTGGTGCTCGCGGCGGGCGAGCAGGCTCGCCGCCTCCGCTCGCGTCCGGCCTGGATACGCGGCATCGATCACCGCATCGAACCTCACTACCCGGGGGTGCGTGACTTGGCGGCGTCGAGCTCGGCCGCGATCGCGGCGCGGCGCGCACGCGCAGCGGCAGGTGGCGCGCGGGCGCAGCCGGACGTGGCCGAGTTGCACGCGCAGTTCAGCCACGAGGAGCTGATCTTGCGCGACGCGCTCGGGCTGGCCGGCGGGGTGATCGTCAACCCCTCGGGCGGCCCGCTCGGCGCGAACCCGGTCATGGCCACCGGCCTGATCAGGATCGGTGAGGCGGCTGCCCGGATACACGCGGGCGGCGCCGACCGCGCGCTCGCGCACGCGAGCTCCGGGCCGTGCCTGCAGCACAACCTCGTCTGCCTGCTGGAGGGCGAATGATCTTCAGGGCCGGATCGCATGGGTAGGCCGTGCGCGGTCATCGGCGTCGGGCAGACCAGGTACGCGAGCAAGCGCCGCGACGTGTCGATCGCCGGGCTGGTCCGCGAGGCCGCGCTGCGCGCTCTGGCGGACGCGGGCCTGCGGTTCGCTGACATCGACGCGGTTGTGATCGGCAAGGCGCCGGATCTGTTTGAGGGCGTGATGATGCCCGAGGCGTACCTCGCCGATGCGCTGGGCGCGGCGGGCAAGCCAATGATGCGGGTACATACCGCCGGATCGGTCGGCGGCTCCACGGCGCTGGTGGCGGCGAGCCTCGTGCAGGGCGGAGTGCATGAGCGGGTGCTGGTGGTGGCCTATGAGAAACAGTCGGAGTCCAACGCGACCTGGGCGCTGACCACCCGTCCGCCATTCGGCGCGTCGCTGGTCGTTGGCGCCGGAGGCTACTTCGCGCCGCATATCCGCGCATACATCCACCGCTCAGGCGCGCCCGGTCACATCGGCGCGCTCGTCGCGGTGAAGGACAGGCGCAACGCGATGCTGAACCCTTACGCGCACCTGAAGATCCCCGGTATCGACCAGGACATGGTCGAGTCCTCCCCCATGCTCTGGGAACCGGTCCGCTATCTGGAAACCTGCCCCTCCTCCGATGGCGCCTGCGCCATGGTGCTCGCCAGCGAGAGCGCGGCCGCCGCAGCCCCGCACCGGCCCGCCTGGGTGCATGGCGCCGCGGTGCGCAGCGAGCCGATCTTCTTCGCTGGCCGCGACACGGTGAACCCGCAAGCGGGCAAGGACTGCGCGGCCGACACCTACCGGCAGGCCGGAATCACCGATCCGCGCCGCGAGCTCGACGTCGCCGAGGTGTATGTGCCGTTCAGCTGGTACGAGCCGATGTGGCTGGAAAATCTCGGCTTCTGCGCGGAGGGTGAGGGCTGGAAGCTGACCGAGTCGGGGGCGACCTCGCTGGATGGCGACGTCCCGTGGAACCCGTCCGGCGGAGTGCTTTCGTCGAACCCAATCGGCGCGTCCGGGCTGATCAGGTTCGCCGAGGCGGCGCTGCAGGTCCGTGGCATGGCGGGAGAGCACCAGGTGCCCGGCGCGCGCCGCGCGCTCGGCCACGCCTACGGCGGCGGCGCCCAGTTCTTCGCCATGTGGGTAGTCGGATGCGACAAACCATAAGCGCCCTATACGTAACCCACCCACCCGGGGGCCTCCGCCTACTGGTGATTCTCGGGCGTTGTCAAGGGACTGGCCAGGGGTGAACCAGATTCTGTGGATAGCCAGCGGGGCCATCACGATCCTGTGGATAACTCGCCGCCCGCGAGCGAGACAATCACCGCCGCCTCCCGAAGCCAGGAAGGCCCGCAGGGCCGACCGGCCGCGAGGGAGGCGGTGAGCGCATGCAGTTCAACCACGCGGACCTTTTTGAAGGGGTCGCCGACGCGGTGCCGGACCGGACCGCCCTGGTCTGCGGCGACAGGCGCGTGACCTACGCCGAGCTGGACTCCGAAGCCAACAGGCTCGCTCACCATCTGGGCTCGGCGGGCGTGCGGCCGGGTCAGCACGTCGGTATGCAGCTCTACAACGGCATCGAGTACGCCGCGGCCATCCTCGCCACGCTGAAGATCCGGGCGGTTCCTGTCAACGTCAACTACCGGTATGTGGCCACCGAGCTCGACTATCTGTACCGCGACTCTGATCTGGTGGCGCTGCTGTACGACGTGGAGTTCGCCGACCGGGTCGCGGCCGCCGCACCCGCGGCGCCGATGCTTCGGCATCTCATCTCTGTAGGGCAACCCGGCGCGCCCGGCTCGGCGCCGTACCAGGACGCGCTCGCGGCACAGCCGCCGACCCGCGGCTTTCCGCCCAGATCACCCGCTGACGTCTACATCATCTACACGGGCGGCACCACCGGCCTGCCCAAGGGCGTGATGTGGCATACCGAGGACTTGTTCTTCGCGTTCGGCGGCGGAAACCCGGGCGGCGAGCCGGTGGCGTCGCCCGAGGCTCTGGTCGAGAAGGCACGGACCTCCGGGCCGATCACCATGCTGCCGGTCTCGCCCCTCATGCACGGGGCCGGGCAGATGGCCATGTTCATCAACTTCTGGCTCGGCGGCACGGTGGTGTTCGTCCGCAGGTTCGACCCTGCGGACGTGCTCGCCACCATCGAGCGGGAGGCGGTGATGGCGATAAACATCGTCGGCGACGCGATGGCCATTCCACTCGCCGACGAGATCGCCGTTGGCCGCTATGACCTGTCCTCGCTGTTGGTCGTCAGCTCGACGGGGGCAATTCTGTCCGGGTCGGTGCGTGACCGGCTGCAGTCGCTGCTCGGCACCGCGATGATCCTCGACAACTTCGGTTCGACCGAGTCGGGGTACTCGGCGTCCGGGGTCGTCGGCGCGACTCCGGAGTCGGGTCTGCGTTACCAGCCGATCGACTCGCTGGTCACCGTCCTGGACGGCGACCTCAAGCAGGTCCGGCCAGGCTCTGGCGAGTTAGGGCAGGTGGCACGCGGCGGCCACATCTCGTTCGGCTATTACAACGATCCGCGCAAGACCGCCGAGACCTACCTGACCATCGATGGCAAGCGCTGGCTGCTCAGCGGGGACCTCGCGACCATCAGCGCGGATGGTGCCATCGCCGTGCTCGGCCGTGGCGCCGCCTGCATCAACACCGGTGGTGAGAAGGTCTTCGCTGAAGAGATCGAGGCCACGCTGAAAGGTCACCCTGCGGTGTTCGACGCGATCGTGACCGGAGTTCCAGACCCGCGTTACGGCGAGCGCGTCGCGGCCGTCGTTCAGCCAAGGAGTGGGCATCCGGTGCCCGCGTTCGACGGACTTGACAGGCACTGCCGCGGCAGGCTCGCCGGCTACAAGGTGCCACGCAGCTACACGTTCGTGGTCAAGGTCAAGCGTTCCCCGGCGGGAAAGGCGGACTACCGCTGGGCGAGGGAAACAGCCGCTCAAGACGAGCCGCATCGATAATACGAAGAGTAGGCGATCACATACATAGAGTGTGCTAGGGTCCGGTGTCGTCTCGCCATGAAGGCGGTTCCCATCCCACCGGAACGGAGTCTCACTTGAACACCAGGCGGATCGTGACCCGGCGCCTCGCCCGGTCGGCAGCGCTGTCGGCCGTTGTGCTGACGTGCACCATCCTGACCGCAGGAGCGGCCGCGGCCGCGTCGGCCGGCAACAGCCCGGCCACGCTAAATCCGGCGCTCGTCCCGGCCGCGATGCCAGCGGGCGGTCCGGCGGCAGGAATGCTCGGTGGGCTCAGCGGAGTCGCAGGGCTGGGCGGCATGACAGGAGTTGGCGGCGTGACCGGTCTCGGCAGCATGACGGGTCTCGGCAGCGCCACAGGCACAGGCACGGGAGCGTCCTCCCTGCCTGCCACAGGGAACCTGACCAACGGCCTTCGCGGCGTGACCAATGGCCAGCGGCTCGCGAACCTGGCCAACCGCTCGGGGATCAGTGGCAGGAAGGCGGCGCGATTGCTGACAAGGGCCCGCCACATCGCGCATATGAGTCGGCAGCGTGTGCTCGCGAGCGCGTCGCGCACTCACGCCGCGCTGGCAAATGCCGTACGGGGGGTCATGCGCGGCCAGGCCGGCCAACTCCTGCCTGGCCTTGGCAGCGCGGCGAGCGCCATCCCGCGCTAACCGCCATCGCGCGCCAGCCGCCATCCCGCGCTATGGCCCGCTCCGACGCCTTTGTACTCCACAGTGTTGCTCTGGCCCCAGAAATACCGGCGAGTAACAACACTCCAGACCCTGTTTGCTTATGCCAACGCGGCCCCGGCGGTCCATGGCGCCGGCCTGAACTGGCGGCGACGCTGTGATGATTTCCTGCCTGTTCCGCAACGGCGGGACCGTGCGGCGAGGCCGGAACAGGTGTCGGTTTGGCATGGAGGGCGAACTGCCGCGGTGTGCCCGGCCCTGCGGGCGGAAACTGTCCCGCGACGCGGCGCGAGGGCCGCGGGTAGGGCCGCGGGTTTCGTGATCGCGGTGACCTGTCAGTCACTATGACAGGTCACCGCGATCATGAAAGGAGACTGGGCTGACCGTAGGCATGGCCCCTCAGCGAACGAGCCGGATATGCCAGCAGGGTCCACTCCAGAGTACAAAGACGCCCGCTGAGCTGGGTGGGGTGGGTGCGGCGCGGCTGGAGGGCTTCGCCGCGCGCAGGGACGGCGGAAGGCGTGCGTGCGCGGGGACGGTGAAGGGCCCGCTTGCGCTGGGGCGGCGAAGGCACACGTGCGCCGGGAGCGGCGAAGGGCCGCGTGCGCCTGGGACGGCGAAGGGCCCGCGCGCGCCGGGAGCGGCGAAGGGCCCGCGCGCGCCGGGAGCGGCGAAGGGCCCGCGCGCGCCGGGAGCGGAAGGCGCGCGTGCGCAGGCCCGCGTGCGCCGGGGCGGCGGCGCTGGTCGCGGGTAAGGGCGGCGAGGTGGTCAAGCTGGCTGGAGCCGCGGCGGCTAGCCGGGCCGCTGCCGCTCAAGGGTCCGCGGTTCGTAGGCTCGGTGTGCCTGCCGCGCCGCGGCGGCAAGGGCGTCAAGCAGCCGGATGGTGGCGGGCGGATCGGGCGGCTCGCCGTAGGTCACCGCGTACACGTACCGGCGTGCCCCAGGAAGCGGCACGGCGGTGATTCCAGGATGCCTGGCAGCGCGCAGCGCCAGCCCGGGCAGGGTGGTGACGCCAAGGCCCGCCGCGACGAGCGCCTGCACCGCCACGTAATCGTCGGTGGTGAACGCGATCTTCGGCGTGAACCCGGCGCGCGTGCATTGCTGGAGCAGGTAGCTGCGGCAGCGGTCACAGCCGGCGATCCACTGCTCGCTCGCGTGCGCCGCGAGGTCCGGCCGCGTCGCCGCTGGCGATGCCGCATGGTCGGCGCGTGTCACCAGGCAGACCGGCTCGTCGAGCAGCATGGTGGCGCGGGCGCCGTGATCAGCGATGTCCGGCTCATGCCGGAAGACCAGCGCCACGTCGACATAACCTGCGCGCAGCATGCGCAGCGCCTCTGGCGGTTCCGCCTCCGCGAGGGTGAGATCCACGCCCGGGTTGTCAGAACGAAGCCGCGCCGCCGCAGCGGGCACGATGGTGCCGAGCGCTGAGGGGAAGGCGGCGAGCCGCACCCGGCCGTGCCGGAGCCCGACATGGGCGGCGAGCTCGTTTTCGGCCGCATCGAGCCTGCCGAGGATCTCCGACGCCCGTTCGGCGAGCAGCCGGCCGGCGTCGGTGAGCCGGATTCCGCGTCCGGCCCGCTGGATGAGCTTGGATCCGGTCTCCGCCTCCAGCCTGGCCAGATGATGGCTGACCGACGGCTGTGCGTAGTTGAGTTCCCGTGCGGCTCCGGTCACAGATCCGTGCCGTGCCACCGCGGCGAGCACTCGAAGCCGGGTGACGTCCAGCATCCATCAAGTATAGATGCGCTCAATTTTTGACCGCTGCCCATGGCAATAGGCTTATCTGACCTGCTCGATGGTGTGTTGTCGCGGCCGTCGAGGGCGCGGTGCACGACGCTCGCAGGTTTGGCTACGGTGATCGCATGGCGCTGGAAGATGGCCGGCTCCCTGAACTGATGGAGCTTGGCCTGACAATGTACGAGGCCCGCGCGTACCTGGCCTTAATCAGGCGCGAGTCATACACGGCCGCCCAGCTGGCGAGGGCAGCGGGGGTTCCACGTCAACGGATCTACGACGTGCTTGAGAGCCTGGTGCGGCAGCGCCTCGCGATCATGCGGCCGGGCCGGGTGGCGAGTTACCGTGCGATCGCGCCGGATGTGGCGGTCGGTCGCCTCGTGGACCAGCGGCGTGAGGAGCTCGGTCGGCTCGAGCAGGTGGCCGGCCGGGTCGCCGAGGCGCTCGCGCCCACCTGGTCGGACGGGCGCACGCAGACGGACCCGTTGGACTACGTCGAGGTTCTGCGCGATCCGCGGGCCATCACCGTGCGGTTCGCGCAGATCCAGCGCCGGGCGCAAAGCGAGCTGCTGTGCTTTGCCAAGCCGCCCTTCTTAGGGGTTCCCGAGGACAACATCGAGGGATTACGCGTGACGCGGCGGCTATCTAGGAACGGCGGAAGCGTCCGCACCGTCTACACCGCGGAGGTCCTCGACGACCCGGGCACCCTGGACGTGGTGCTGCGGTTCGCCGAGGCGGGCGAGGGAATCCGGATCGCGGACGAACTGCCGCTGAAGCTGGTCATCGCCGATCAAGCCCTGGTCCTGTTCGACATGGCCGACCCCGTCGCTGAGACGGGGGCGACCACGTCGCTGATCATCGAGCATCCCGCGCTCGCCCGCACCCTTCGCCAGGCGTTCACCGCGATCTGGGAGCAGGCCGAGCCATTGGAGAAGGCGCTCGCACGCCGGGCCTGACTCATCGGCCTGCGCCGACCTGAACGCGCTCCGGCGCCACGTCCGGGACGTGATCCTCGAACCGCAGCTCGGGCAGGATCCTGGCCAGCGGGCGAGGCAGCCACCAGTTCGCCTTGCCGAGCAGTTCCATGACCGCAGGAACCAGAACCAGGCGCACCAGCGTGGCGTCGATCAGCACGGCGACCGCGAGGCCGAGGCCAATCTGCTTGACTCCGACATCGGCGCCGAGCACGACAGAGAGGAACACCACGATCATGATGGCGGCGGCCGCAGAGATCACTCGGGCGGTGTGAGCAAGCCCACGGGCGACCGCGGTCGCGTTGTCGCCGGTCCGGTCGTACTCCTCGCGGATCCGCGACAGCAGGAACACCTCATAGTCCATGGACAACCCGAACAGTGGGGTAGGCGATCATCATGGCTGCGCCGTGGTCCGCGCTGACCACCGGCGGCGAGACCCGCGCGACGCCCGGAGTCGCGCGCACCGCGGCATCGATTCCGCGCAGCGCAGCCGGCGCCGGCCGTGCCGGGAGCTTGGCCACGATGACCAGCGGCGCGTTGAACCCGGGGCCGAAGCCCTCGGCCATCGTGTGGTAGCTCTTGTATCCCATCGTGCCAGGCGCCTGGGTGCTCTCGTCCGGCATGTTGAGCTTCATCCCAAGCACCGGCGCGGCAAGCGCGAGGATGACGACGGCCGACGCGGCGGCGGCGAGCACCGGCCGGCGCTGGACCACCGCGGCCCATCGCTCGGCGAGCGGAACTCGGCGCGCGCCCTCGGCGGGTCGGGCGTCGACACGAGTTGATCCTGAACGGCTGCGCGAGCTGTCGCCGCGCCGGAACACGCGGGCAAGCCTGGACGGCTTCGCCAGCCGGGTGCCGGTGAATCCGAGCAGCGCGGGCAGCAGGGTCAGCGAGCCCGCGAGGACGCACCCAACGGTGGCGGCTGCCGCGATCGCCACACCGTTCATCAGCGGCTGCCGCAGCACGAGCAGGCCAAGCGTGGCGATGATCACCGTGGCGCCGGCGAAGAGAACCGCCCGGCCCGCCGTGGACATCGCGGTCACGACCGCGCCTTCGACGGTGGCGCCGGTCCGCATGGCCTCCCTGAAGCGCGTCACGATGAACAGCGCGTAGTCCACGCCGACGCCGAGCCCGATCAGGGACGCGACGACCGGCGCGAAGGTCGGCGCAGGGACCAGGTGGCCGATCAGCGCGATAAGGGCGAGACCGCTGCCGATGCCGAACAGCGCCGTGACGATCGGCAGGCCCATCGCGAGCACCGAGCCGAAGCTGATCAGCAGGACGATCGCGGCCGCGGCGACGCCGACGCCCTCGGAGGACCCGCCGTGGGGCGTCTCCGCCAGATCGACCACGTCGCCGCCGAGATAGAACGACACACCCTGGCCGGATGCGGCGCGCGCGCCGGCCATCAGCGTCTTCACCTCGCTGGCGGGGATCTTGGGCGCCTTCACGTCGAACGCGACGGTCGCGAACGCGATGTGGCCGTCGACCGAGATCCGGCCCGGGACCTGATAGGGGCCGCCGACCGCCGTGACATGCGGCGCGTGCGCCAACGAGGTGAGCTCGCCGGTGACACGGCTGCGCACCTCGGTGCTTGCGACCGGACGTGCGGAGCGTATCGCCAGGGTGAGCGCGTCACCCGACTGACGGGGGAAATGCTGGTTGATCAGCGCTGTGCCCGGGTCGGTTGAGGTGAAGTTGTTGTCGGGCTGCGCGCCGAACCGGTTCCACGCCACGATCAGAAAGGCCACCATCAGCAGCCAGCCGCCCAAAGCGAGCCAGCGGCGCCTGTAACTGATCCTGGCGATTGTGCCGAGCAAGGGCGATCCAGACATGACCGCCTCCGTGGGCCGACGTTGTTGTCGCACTCAATGCTCGCGATGGCGCGGCGCTAGGTCGTCGTACGTGCGGAGACACTTTCGCGGCGGGCGTTCACCCTGCGGAGTACGACGAGCGAAGCACGGCGGTTTGCGGTTCGGGCACTCCCGCTCAGGCCCGGCCGTGCGGCGCGTCCCAGCGGAGTATCGGGCCGTCGGGGACTATCCGGCTCGGGTTGAGCTGCGGATGGGTGGTGAAGTAGTGCCGCTTGATGTGATCGAAGTTGGTCGTGTCGCGAAACGCGGGCAGCGAGTAGAGGTCGCGCGCGTAGGCCCACAGGTTCGGGTAGTCGCTCAGCCGCCGCAGGTTGGCCTTGAAGTGCGAGTAGTAGACGCAGTCGAAGCGGGCCAGTGTCACCCACAGCCGCACGTCCGCCTCCGTGATGGCATCGCCCAGTAGAAAACGTCGCGTCGCGAGCCGGCTCTCAAGCCGGTCGAAGGTGTCGAAGATGCGCACGACCCACTCGTGGTACTGCTCCTGGGTCGCGGCGAACCCGGACCGGTAGACGCCGTTATTGACGTTTTCGTAGACGACGGCGTTGATGGCGTCGATCTCGGGCCGCAGTGCGTGCGGGTAGAGGCTGACCGAGGTGTCTGCCCACTTCCCGAAGGCAGTGTCCAGGTCAATCGTGATGTCGGGGAAGTTGTTGCTGACGATGCGGCCTGTCTGGCGGTCCCATAGGACAGGAACGGATATGTGCCCGTCGTAGCCGGGTTCGGTCGTCTCGTAGGCCTCGCGAAGCAGGGCGAAGCCGTTGACGGGATCCAGCGAATGGCCGGGTCCCTCGCGAAACGCCCAGCCTCGCCCGTCACGAACCGGATCGACAGCCGACAGCGAAACGATCTCGTCCAGGCCCTTGAGCTTGCGCACGATCGCGCTGCGCTGCGCCCACGGGCACGCCCATGCGATGTACAGGTGGTAGCGGTCGGGCTCGGCCTGGTACCCGCTGGACCCGTCGGCGGTGATCCGGCCCTGGAACGGGTAGGCGGGCCGGACGAACCCGCCGCTGCGCTCTTTGCCGCTCTGCTCTTTTCCTCCTGGCTGTCGCCTGCGGTAGCTGCCGTAGTCGCCGTACTGCTCGAAGTCGACCGGGCTTGCGCCGTGGGTCTGCTCTGCTATCGCCATGTCGGTACCTCCAGGCAGCCGGGTGTCATCGCGTCCGGGTCGCACAGGCCTGCGCTGTATCCGCCTGCGCCATCGTATGTTCGGCGGGCACTGTCGCGGCCATCGGCCGGGCGATCGCGCGCTGCGCGAGCAACGCTCCGGCGAGAACAACGGCGCCGCCAGCGAGCTGAGTGGGGCTGAGGGTCTCGCCGAGCAGCGCCCAGGCGAGCGCGGCGGTCGTGACCACCTCGAGGGACGCGACGGTGGCGCCGACGGCGGCGGTGAGCCTGCGAAGCGCGGCAATGCTCGTGGCGTAGGCCGCCACCGTCGCCACGAGGACCAGCCAGCACACGGCAACCGGCGCTGGCAGCGCCCACCGGCCCACGGAAAGGTCGCCAGCGAGCACATGCCAGGGCAGCCGCCATGGATGGGCGAGGGGAAGCAGGACGACGGTCGCGCCGAGGGTTCCCCAGGTCAGCGAGCCCAGCGGGTGGATGCCATCTCCCGCGTCCTGGCTGAGCAGGAAGTACACCGCCGCGCAGGCGGCGGTGCCGAGGCCAAGCAGCAACCCGGGTGCGTCTATGCGGAAACCTCGCCAGACCTGGACAACGCAGGCCAGGCCAATGACTGCGAGCACCGCGCCGAGCACGGCGCTGCCGGGCAGGCGCACCCGGCGCACCAGCCGCACCCACGCCACGACCAGGACGGGGGACAGGTACTCAAGCAGCACCGCGATCCCGACGGGCAGCCGAGCGACCGTGCCGTAGTAGAGGGCCTGGACTGCCGCGAAGCCGACCAGGCTGTAGGCAAGCACGAAACGCCGACGCGGGCGCGGCACCACGAGGGCGCGCGGGTTGGTCGCCGCGGTCAACGCGAGCAGCGCGACCGCGGTGCCGCCGAGCCTGATCCAGACGGCCTGCATCGAGCTGATGCCCGCGCCGATGAGCGCCTTTGCCAGCGGGCCGGAGAACCCGAAGCACATCGCCGAGGCGATCGCGAAGACGAGGCCGAATCGGCTAACCCGGGGCATAGCGCCCTCCCCTCTTCTGCGACACCACTATATCAATTTTGATGGTGTCGCAGAAGAGAGGGTCTGGCTGAGGTCTTGGGGGGTATGGCAGGGCTGGGTTGGTGCGGCTGGTGTCGCATAAGGGGGGCTGGTTGGCGCCGTCAAGGTACGCGACACGGTAGATCGCGGAACGTGGCTAGCCGCCGTCCTGGTGAGGCACTCGAGCCGTGCGGGCGGGGCCTGCCTCGGGCGTCTTCTCGTCGTCTGGCTCGCGGTGTGGTGGCCGCTTGGGCGGACGCGGCGGTGCGTAGGCGCGGCGGCGCGGGCCGGACCACAGCGCCGGTGGCAGGTTGAGGTAGGACGCGAGCGCGTAGGCTGCCGCCTCGTAATTGACTCGCCAGCCGCGAAAATGCCGCCACGCCTCGTCGCCCTGGCGCTCGATCGTCCAGCCGGCTGTTCGCACCCAGTCGACCGCGTCGTCGAACTCGCCACGGCTGAGCGCGATCGGCTCGTCGGGGCGGGGGTCCTCCGACACCGGCAGGCGCAGGTTGCGTGCGAGCTTGCGGACTGTGAGGTAACCGACCCGCAGCAACGGCCGCGCCTCCGCGGGCGCGGAGTACGGGCAAAGCGCAAGGTGCATCGCGGCCGCGTCAAGGACCGCAAGCAGCGACAGCAGCCAGGATGCGGACGGATCCGGCGAACGGAAGTAAATGAGGGCGCGGTAGTTGGCGTGGCTTTCTGAGATGTCGGCGGCCCACTCGGTCCACCGTTCGTACAAATGGGGGAGGTACCCGATGTTGTCGATCAGCGCCTGGCGGGCAAGCAGCTCGGGACCCCAGGCCGGCAACCCGCCCAGCGCTTCCAGCATGGTGACCAGGGTCTCGCGACGGTTGTACGCGGCATACAGCGCCGGCAGATAGGCAATCAGCAGGGCCACAATGGCCAAGCCCGTCGCCGCGGCGGCGAAGACGATGGCCGAGGGCACGGCGCCCGAGGGCACCGCGAAGCCCAGGGTGAAAAGCGAGGACCCGGCGAGCCTGAAGGCCATCGGGAGCCCGTCACGGCTGAACGGCCAGAGCAGCAGGGCGAAGCCGCTGAACACGAGGACCAGCCAGCTGACGAGCAGGCTGATGAGGAAGGTGGGCGGGCCGGGCGCCAGTACCTTCTCCCGCCGGGTGAGGTCGGTGATCCTGTCGCTGGCCAGGCGAAACACGCCGCGGACCGCGCGTGCCACCACGGCGGTGAGCAACGGGTTGGCGGGACGCGGCACGAGCAAGGTGTTGATCACGCTGGAGGCGGTGACCGCCAGCAGCGCGATCCCGAGCGCGAAGCCGATCCATGCCATGACCCGCACGTTAGCCGGTCCCATGCGTTTTGGCCGCCGGCCCGTGATCAGCGGAAGGCGCCAGCCCGTCACGGAAAGGGCGCCGTAATCACGAAGGTGCGGGCTGTCGCCGAATGGTCCGTATGATGCGGGAGTCATGGACCTGGTTCACGGGCCATCGGTGGCGGCGTTCCGCCGTCGCCTGCCTGCCCTGATTGCCGTGGTTGCCGCTGTTGCGGTGTTCGGCGCGGCGTGCAGTGCGCCGGGCGGCTCGACAACCGCGACAACCACGGCGCCACCCGGGCACGGCGGCTGGCGCCCGGCGCCACCATTTCCTGTGGCGGAGAACCAGCGGCCGGGGACACGTGATTGGCGGATCAGGCGCGGGGGGCCTGCTCACGCGATTGAGGGGTTCGCCGACCGGGTGAGCGTGCTGGCTGGACAGCGCTTCCGCCTGTTCGTCTCGACCACGGCGCGCCGCTGGCGGGTCGAGGCGTTCCGCATGGGCTGGTATCGCGGCGCGCAGGCCCGGCGCGTGTGGGAGTCGGGCTGGACACGGGGCAGGAGGCAGCCGCGCCCAGCGATCGCGCGGCGCACGAATACGGTGACGGCGCCGTGGCGCGCGTCAATGACGGTGGCGACCACGGGCTGGCCTGCGGGCGCGTACCTGCTGCGGCTGGACGCGTCGTCGCGAGCGCAGCGCTATGTGCCGGTCACCGTGCGGTCGGCGAGCACCGCGGGCAAGGTCGTGCTGCTCGGCGACGTCACAACCTGGCAGGCCTACAACATGTGGGGCGGGTATGACCTGTACCAGGGGCCGGCCGGTTTCGCTGACCGGGCGCGCGCGGTGAGCTTCGACCGCCCCTACCGACACGACGGCCACGATTCCGGCGCGCAGTGGTTCCTGGCCTTCGACCAGTCGGCGATCGCGCTCGCCGAGAAGGTCGGCGTTCCGCTCGCGTATGAGACGGATGTGGATCTGAGCGAGAATGCAGCGTTGCTGGCCGGGGCCCGCGCGGTGATATCGCTCGGTCACGACGAGTACTATTCGGCCGGGATGCGCGCCCGGCTGCTCGCGGCGCGCGCCGCCGGGGTGAATATCGCCTTCCTCGGTGCGAACGCGGTGTTCCGCCACATCAGGTTCGCCAGGTCCCGGCTTGGCCGGGACAGAGTGGTGATCTGTTACAAGGATCCGGCCGAGGACCCGCTTTTTGGCGTAGACAACCGCAACACCACGCAGGACTGGCGTGAACCGCCAGATCCACGGCCGGAAAGCGTGCTAACCGGCGTGTTCTACCAGTGCAATCCGGTGAGCGCACCGTATGTGGTCTATGACAAGACAAGCTGGATCTTCGCCGGGGCGCGCGCCCGCGCGGGCGAGACCTTCGTCGGCCTGGTAGGCCCCGAATATGACCGGGTGGACGTGGCCGTGCCGGTGCCGCGGCCCATCGAGGTGCTCGCACATTCGCCGGTCACCTGCGACGGTGTGGCGGACTATTCGGATTCGGCCTACTACACCGTCCGCAGCGGCGCAGGTGTCTTTTCCTCCGGCACGATGCGCTGGGTGTGCGCGATGCGCGGGACCTCCTGCGGTCACGGCGTCACCGTCGCGGCGCGGCGGTTTGTGGACATCGCAACCACCAACCTGCTGCGGGCATTCGCCGCAGGCCCTGCCGGGTTGACCCATCCGGCCCACGACAACCTCGCGCGGGTCAAGCCGGCCGGCGCGACGGCGGTAAGCGGCTCGGACTGAGGGCCGCCGAGCGTGACGCGCTGCGCCTAACTCGTGCCACGCAGCGTGAGCCGTTCGGGATAAGCGAAGTTCTATACCACTCCCACCGACGGGAAACCAGTCAACGGGTCGGCTCAGTCCCGCTACAGTCGTGCCATGGCCGAAGCCAACCCGGACCCGAGCGGCAGCACAGGAGAGTTCCGCGCCTTCGTCGAGAGCGGCGGCGCCGAGCAGGCCCGCAGGAGGCTGCGCAGCTCCGCCATGGTCATCACCGTGGTGCTCGCCGTGGCGATCGTCGTGGTCGCGGTCGTGCTCGCGACGGGCTGACCCGTCAGGCGGCGAGCCGCGTCACGCGGGGCGCTCCGCGGTGTCGCGGAAGCCCCATGTGGCCGCGCTCAGCAGGATGAGCACGAACAGCGCGAACGTGATGACGTGCACGCAGGTGCACCACAGGCAGATCGCGTTCACCTTGAATAGCTCGACGTAGATCAGGTAGATCACGAACCCCATCCCGATGATCACCGAGAGCACGCGGGACTGGTGGATCAGGCGCAACGGCGCGCGCCAGCCGAGCGGGTTGTTGACCGCGACCATGAAGACGTAGAAGGCCAGGCCGAGCACTGCCACCGGGATGCCGAAGACGATCGACTGCGGGCTTGTCGTGACCTTCGCGCAGTTGATGGTGCCTGTTTCCGGGCAGGCGAGGGTCACCGCAGCCGAGTAGTGCGAGATGGTCATATAGACAGACACGCCGAGACCGCCGAGCGACAGAGCCAGCGCCGTGAGCCGCAGCCAGGCCGGCGGGCCGCTGCTGACGGCGGCGGCCTTTCCCGGCACGTGCCGCGACGGAAGCGCGGCGCCGGCCTCGGCGGCCCGTCCATTTTGTTCTGGCCTGGCAGGGCGCGAGGCCTGGGCGGACCGAGCGTTGGGCCGCGCGCCGCCCGCTGACGATCGCGGTCGGCCTTGCGTGCTGGCCTTGCCTTTGCCGCTGCCCTTGCTACGGGACGATCTGGTGCGCGCCATCATGCGCTCCCGCTCAGCGAGGGGATCGGCGCCGCGGAACAGACGTTGGCCGGCTTTTTGCCCGTGAGCTTGCAGATATCAGCGGTCAAGACGTTGGCGGTGCCGTTCACGGCCTTGGCGATCGGGTTCGCCGGGTCGGCGAGCGCCGCTGAGATTTGGGTCCACGACTTGCCCTGCAAAACCTGCGGGCTGAAGCTGGCGCCGCTGACAAGGAACTGGTTACCGAAGTCAATGAACGGGATGGCGCCAGTGCTCGACGCCGACACATACGGCGGCGCATCGTAGCGTTTCACCAGCGCATTCTGTTCCGCGGTCGGCGTCTGGAGCGGCTTCTTGTTGGGATCGGTCTCCTCCACCGGGGAGAAGACAACGTAATTGCTCGTGTAGCTGGACTTGTAGAAGGTGAGCGTCTTGGTGTTGGCGTAGACGTCGTGCAGGTCGGAGTGGGTGACGCCAAGGTTGGAGAACGTGCCGAACCGGCTCAGGGCCACCACCAGCGCCCAGCGCTCGGCCGCGCAGTAGGGGCAGTACTCGGCGCCGATGTAGACGATCTCAGGTTTGCCGTTCTGGGTCAGCGGGCGCTGGTTGCTCAGCCGGGACGGGGGCGTCAGCACGGTGCCCTTGCCCACCGCGGCCAGGGTGGATACCGGCACCGTGGTCACGTTGGAGATGATCGCTGACAATTTCGCCCCCGTTGGCAGCCCGCTGGCCGACGGCGGCGACGACTTGGCGCCGAGCTTGATCACTACCAGCGCGACCACGAGCGCCACCACCACGGCCACGCTGGCGAGTGCGATCAGCGTCCGTTTGCGGACCTGGGCGCGACGCTCGGCCGCGCGCTGTATCGCGATCTTCTCCCGGGTGGTCAGGCGCTGCTTGCTTTTGCTTGCCTTGCCCATCGCCTGTCTTGACCTGCTTCCTGCCATGCCGTTGCTCGCGCAGCCTCAAGCGCGCCACGCCGGAACGCGCGGCCTCGTCCAGGCTGCCGGAGTCTACGTTAAACCGAGATAAGGACCAGTGGGGCCCGCCCCAATTATGGCGGGGTCACGGCGGCGGTATCTCGCCCGACCCGCCTGGTCGGCAGCGAGCCGCGTACATTTTGCTTCACCCGCGCAGCCAAATGTACGCGGATCAGGAGGTGGCGTGTGCCGCGCATTGGCTCGTTCGCCGCGCTTGGCGACAGCTTCACCGAAGGGCTCGATGACCTTGACCCGGCGGGTTCCTACCGGGGCTGGGCGGACCGGTTCGCCGCCTCGCTGAGCCTGCACAGCCCTGGCCTGCGCTACGCGAACCTCGCCGTCCGGGGCAGGCGGCTGCGACAGGTGGTGGGGGAGCAGGTGTCGGCCGCTGCCGGCATGGCGCCCGACCTGGTGAGCATCGCCGCGGGCGGAAATGACCTGCTGCTGCCCCGCGCTGACCCAGACGCGCTCGCGCAGACCTTCGACAGCGCGGTCGCGAGGCTGCGCGCGGCCGGCAGCGAAGTCTTGATCTTCACCGGGTTCGACGTGCGCCACTTCCCCGTGCTCCGGCTGCTTGGCGGCAAGATCGCCGCTTACAACGGCCACCTGCGGGTCATCGCGGAGCGGCGGCAGTGTCACCTCGCCGACCTGTGGGCGATGCGCCCGCTGCGCGACGACCGCGCGTGGAGCGCCGACCGGCTGCACCTATCCCCAGACGGCCACCGGCGGGTGGCGCTGCTTGTGTCGGAGCTCATGGGCGCGCCGGTAACCGCGGACTGGCGTGATCAGTGGCCGCCCATCGTGGCCACCGACTGGCTCACCAAGCGGCGGACAGACATCCGGTGGGCTCGCAGCCACGCGGCGCCGTGGGTCGGACGGCGCATTCGCGGCGCGTCGTCCGGTGACGGCGTGGCGCCCAAACGGCCGAGCCTGCTGCCGCTCTAGCCACCAGTTCTAACCGTCAGTTCTAACCACCAGTCAGGTCGGCGAGCACCTCGTCGAGGCGGGCCAGGTTCGCGGCGATCCACGGCAGCTTCAGCGGCTCGGCCGCGCCAAGCGCCGCTTCCCGCTCTTCTTCGGTGTTTCCGTAGAGCAGGCCGGTGGCGACACGAAGCCGCAGTGCGGGGCTGTCGTCCCCAAACGCGCTGCCCGGCAGAACGCCGACACCGTAGCGGTGCAGCAGCAGCGCGCTGAGGTCGGCGGCGCTGCTCACGCCATGTGCGCGGCGCAGTTGCTGACGGATGGGGCCGAAGTCGGGATAGAGGTAGAAACCCGCCTGCGGGGGCGGCACCTGCGCGCCCGCCGCGGCGAACCGCGCCGCGACCGCCTGCGCCATCCGAGCGTGCAGTCGGCGGCTGGCGCTGACTCTCTCGGCGAGCACCGCGGGCTCAGCGAAGGCGTAGGCGGCCGCCTGCTGAACCGGGTTCGATGGGGTCGACCAGAGTTCACTGCCGATTCCGATCAGGCGGTCACGTAGCGCCGTGCCATCGCGTCCTGACGGCATCCTGGCCACGCCGATCCGCCAGCCACCGAGGGCGAGGCTCTTGCTCAGCGCCGTCGTGACGACGGTGCGATCGGGCGCGAGATCCGCCGGGCTAAGCACGGTCTCGTCAGGGTCGTGGACAAGGTCGCGGTAGATCTCGTCCGAGATGATGATCAGGCCGAGTTCGGCGGCGGTCATGCAGAGCCGGCGAACGGTGCTCGGCCGCGCGACCAAGCCGGTGGGGTTGTCGGGGAGCGTCACCACAACCGAGCGGATGTGGCGACCCGCGGCGCGCGCCGCCTTGACGGCCTTGGCCAGAAAGGAGGGCTGCGGGATCCCGCCCTGACCGGGTGGGGTTGGCACGTAGTGCGGCTTCGCGCCGATCATGGCGGCCTGGGCCGCGTAGCTCACCCAGCTTGGTTTCGGCACGGCCACGTCACCGCCGATCGCGAGCAGCAGCCCGAACAGCAACGGCTTGCTGCCAGGCCCGCAGACGATCTGCTCCGGCGAGCTGGAGAGACCACGTCGGCCGAAGTAGCCCGCGGCCGACTCGCGCAACGACGCCAGGCCCGCGACCGGGCCGTAGCTGCCACGCCCGGCGGCCGCCGCGAGTGCCTCGCGCAGCGCCGCGTGGACAGGCAGCCCGGCCTCGCCGAACGCGAGGGGAAGCACGGAGGCGCCGGACTGCCGCATTCTCGCCAGCGCCTCGTTGGCGGCGAGGGTGGCCGACACTCCGGGAGATGTCTCGGCGGCACCGCGCTGGCCCGCCCACATCGCGCCTGATCTGAGCGCGACCAGGTTGTCGGCCTGAATTTCTGGCATGGCTGAGTCAGCCATGGGCATGGGGTTCGCTCCTCGGTGCGAGATGGTCCGCGGCGCACGGTGGGCATCTCGCGCCGGAACGTTTTCCCGTCTCAGATATCCAGGATGGCGCCAACGAACCCTCAGCGCACGCGGGGGTAGGTGACGCATAGCATAAGTTTTAGTGATGCTCTAATGACGCTCGACCTGCACCGCCTGCGGCTGCTCAGAGAATTTGCCAGTCGCGGCAGCATCGCCGCGACTGCGGCGGCGCTTGGATACACGCCGTCCGCCGTGTCACAGCAGCTTGCGGCCCTGGAACGGGAGGCGGGTGCGGCATTGCTTGACAGGACCGCCCGCAGCGCCGAACTCACCGATTCCGGTCGGCGTCTGGCGGGCCACGCGGAACAGATCCTGGCCAGGGTCGAGGCGGCGGAGGCGGACCTGTCGGCCCACACACGTACCCCGTCGGGTCAGGTCGTCGTGGCGGCATTCCCCACGGGCGCGATTGCCTTCGCGCCAGCGCTCGCGCGTAGCCTGCGGGCCCATCCAGCGCTGACCCTGCAGCTGCAGCAGACCGGGCGCGGCGAGGGATTGCGCCGGGTCCGCTCCGGTGAGGTGGACGTGGCCCTTGTGGATGACTGGTCGGGGCGGCTGCCTGAGCAGGAGAGCGGGATGCTTCGGCTGTTTCACCTGCTCCGGGATCCACTCGTGCTGGTGGTCCCGCGCGATCACCGAATGGCTTCGGCCGCCGAGCAGGTGGATCTGCGGCGGCTGCGGGAGGAACCGTGGCTGGCCGCGCCAACCGGCGAACCGTCCCGGCAGGCGGTTGACCTGCTGCTCGCCAGCGTCGGCGGCGCGCCGCCCGTGCCGTGGGAGTTCGAGGGGCTCGCCACCATCCTTGGCTTGGTCTCGCGGAGCATCGGGATCGCGGCCATTCCGGCGCTCACGCTTGCCGCGGCGGAAACAGGGCCGCCACGGTCGGTAGTGCCAGACGACGCCAAGACCGCGGGCGATACCGGGGCCAGCCCTGTTGCCGAAAGTCCCGTCGTGGTCCGCGAGCTGCCCGGTACACTCGCCCGCAATATCTATGCGGCCGCCCGGGCGGCAAGCGTCCGCCGCCCGTCTGTCGCCGTGGTGCTCACGGCGCTGATCTCCGCGGCTTCGAGGATGAACGGCTCGCGTTGAGACCAGGGCCACGTCGGCGCATGCGATAGGCGCCGGCCGGGCGCCAGGAGGGGAAGGCGGTGCTCATGCCACGGGCGTGGTGGCTTCCGCCGGGCGGCGCGGCTGCCGCGGTGACGCTGGCGGTTGTCGCGGCAACCGGATGCGCCGCGAGCGGTGGCCTCCACGCCAGCCCGCCGCCGTCCACGAAAAGCCCGATCGCGACGGCCGCGGTGTCGACGCCGGGTCACGCCCCGCAGGCGGCGACGATTGGCGACCCCGACGGCGTGCTCGTGCCCGCTCCTGTGCGGCCCCGGCCCACATGCCCGCCGCTTGTCAAGTACGCCGCCGGCAACGCCGGGCCGTTGTTCTGCTCCAATGGCGCGGACGACCCCGCGGCGCTGCGCTACTTCAGCCGCCTGCACCTAAAGATCATGCAGCTTCCGGCCGACACCAAACAATCGCAGGCGGTCGACGCGATCTGCGCCGACGTGCGGCAGACCAGCGAGGGCGCCGAATACTCGGCGTACCTGCTCGCGGCCAACCGTGAGCACTGGTATTTCACTGGCATCGCCAAGGTCCACGGCGCCCTGCTGCGCCTATGCCACCAGGAAAGCCCTGCGCCCACCCCTTCACCGAGTCATATGTAATTGATCCATAACGGCTGCCGCGGAGCGAACCAATCGTCTGCGCTAGCCGTGTTCGGCGGCTATGCGGGGGGTGCGCGCGCCGATCTCGAAGCCGCATCCGGCGGTCAGCATGTGCAGCCGAACGTCGAGCAGGGTGATCGGGTCGTCGTCGGATACCCCGTAGGCGACGGTCGCGGTGTCCGCGTCCACCACCGTGACCACCCCCGTGCCGATCACCTCGAACGAGTCCTCGCCGACCAAGATGGCAGTGTCCTCATCGATTCCGACACCGAGGTGAGCGGGGTCGAGCGCGATGGCGCTGAGCAACCGGGGCAGTCGGCCGCGCTCGGCGAAGTGCATGTCGATCACCACGTCGGGGAGCAGCCCCAGTCCGGGGCCGGTGCGGACGCTCGAGGCGCAGACGTCGGGCCCTTCGCCGCCCAGGATCATGGTGCGGCCAAGGGCGGTGGCGCCCGCGCTCGTTCCGGCGATGATCACATCGTCGTCTTGGAGCCTGCGGCTGAGCAGCGTGTTGGCCGCGGACCCGACGATGGTGCGGATGCGCGCCTGGTCCCCTCCGGTGACGAAGATCCCGCTGGCCTGTTCGAGCGGCGACAGCGTGTGAGCATCGTCGGCCGCGGCGCGCCCCTCCAGCCGAAGCGGCTGGATCTTTCCCGCGCCGAGCTTGCGGAAGACCTGTTTGTAGTCGGCGAGCACCTGGTCGGGGAGTTCGGCCGCCGTCATGATGAGCGCGATGTGCGCGGCGCTCCCGCCCGCCAGGTCGATGAACCTCTGCAGCGCGCCGAGGCCATGGACCCGGTCCTCGGCGCCCCCAATGACCAGCAGGTGTCCCTTGCGGCCTCCCCGCATGGCGCGCGCGCCGGCGTCGCGCTCGTGCGCCTGCCTAGTCACGTTACGTAGCTACCCGACGCCACATGAGCCGAACCGGGGGGCGGGCGCAGCTCTCGGCACCTAGCTCAAATCCCGACCGGGCAATTTCTCGGCCGGACAGGCCCTAGGCTGCGGACGTGGAACTGGACCTGTCCCTGGACGCCGGGGCACTCACCGCCCAGCTTGTCGACGTCGCTTCGGTCAGCGGCAACGAAGGCGCGCTGGCCGGGGCGATCGAGGCTGCGCTGCGCGGTCTGCCCCACCTGTCCGTCCACCGCGACGGAAACACAGTCGTCGGCCGTACCAGCCAGGACCGGGACGAGCGGGTTGTGCTCGCCGGTCATATCGATACCGTTCCCGTCGCGGGCAACCTGCCGTCCCGGCGGGACGGCGGTCGGCTCTACGGGTGCGGCGCCACCGACATGAAAGCCGGCGTCGCCGTGCAGCTGCGGCTCGCTGCCGTCGTGGAAGAGCCGTCCAGGGATGTCACCTACGTGTTCTATGACTGCGAAGAGATCGATGCCGAGCAGAACGGCCTGCTCCGGCTGAGCCGTCACCATCCTGACTGGCTGGCCGCTGATTTCGCGGTGCTGATGGAGCCGACCAATGGTGTAATCGAGGGCGGCTGCCAGGGCACGATGCGGGCTGAGGTGCATGTGCCAGGCGAACGCGCGCACAGCGCGCGGGCGTGGATGGGCAGCAACGCCATTCACCAGGCTGCCCGTGTGCTCGAAATCTTGAATAGCTACCGCCCTCGTCAGCCAGAGGTGGACGGTCTGGTCTACCGCGAGGGCCTGAATGCCGTCTACATCGCGGGCGGAGTGGCCTCGAACGTGATCCCTGACGCCTGCGTGGTGACGGTGAATTACCGATTCGCGCCGGACAGGACCACACAGCAGGCGGCCGAGCACGTGCGTGAGGTGTTCGCGCAGTGGCAGGTGGCTGTCAGCGATGCGGCCGGCGGCGCGCGGCCAGGGCTGGACAAACCGGCAGCGGTCGCCTTCGCCGAAGCCATGGGAGGGGTCCCGCGCGCCAAGCTCGGCTGGACCGACGTAGCCAGGTTCGCGGCGCTGGGCGTGCCCGCCGTCAACTATGGGCCGGGCATCCCGGAGCTGGCTCACAGCCAGGGTGAGTATGTGGAGCTTGCGCAGATCCCCGAGTGCGAGGCCCGCATGCGCGCCTGGCTGACCTGAACTCGCGTGCCGGTGTGAGGCCCGGCGCCGCGGCGCCGGGCCTCACCGGGCCCCATACCTGCGAGTGGTCAGGCGGCTGGCCCCGTGATGAGGGTCACCGTCGCGCTGTGCTGCTGGCCATTGGTGTCCACCCACGTCACGGAGACCTTGTCGCCCGGCCGGTGGGATCGCATGGCCTTGGTCAGCGACTGCGCGGAGGTCACGCTCGCACCGTCGAGGCCGGTGACAACATCACCCGGCGTTATGCCGGCGGCCTGGGCTGGCGTACCGTCAAGCGCGCTCGCGACGAGCGCTCCCGACCTGACCGGCGCGATAGCCCCGAGCGCGCCGGACCCCAAGCCGCTCGCCATGCACTGCGCCGCGTTGGAGATGTTGCACACCTGCACGCCGAGGAACGCCGGCAGCCCGATCTGAATGGTCGAACTGCCATGCCCGGCGGCGATCTGGCGCGCGATCGACAGCGCGTGGTTGACCGGGATTGCGAAGCCGATGCTTTCTGTTTGGTTGAAGTTGTTGCTTGCTGCCGCGGTGTTCATGCCGATGACCTGGCCGGAGGCGTTGACAAGCGGGCCACCTGAGTCACCGGAGCCGATCCGCGCGTCGGTCTGCAGGACACCGTGCAGTGTCTCGCTGTCCCCGCTTCCCTGGTCACCAGCGGTGATGGTGCGGTTGGTCGCTGTGATCGCACCCTGGGTCGCTGTCGGCTGGCCCCCCTGGCCGAAAAGGTTCCCGATGGCCACAACCGGGTCGCCGAGCGCCACCTTGGAGGAGTCGCCGATCGAAGCGGCCTTCAGGCCAGACGCGCCCTGAAGCTGCAGCAGCGCGACATCTTCTGTCTTGTCGGTGCCAAGCACCCGCGCGGCGAATGTTTGGCCCCTGCCATCGATCTGCGCGGTCACGTGCGTCGCGCCGTTGACGACGTGGTTGTTGGTCAGCACCAGGCCGGACGAGCTGATCACAATGCCGGTGCCCTCAGCTGTCGCGTTCTGGTACTGCAGCTTCGACGTGATGTCGGCCACCGACGGCGACACCGCGTTGGCTATGGCTTGGACGTCGATCTTGTTGGTCCCGGTGTTCTGCAGCGGCGCTCGCTGAGTGCCTGGCGTCGGCACCGCCCCGTTGGCCGTGCTCGACGGCTCCGGTGAGTTGTCGCGTGCGAGGCCATATGCGGCGGCCGCGCCGATGCCAATGCCCAAGATCGCAACAACAACGAATGACAGCATCCGCCGCCCGCGACGTGGCGGCTCAGGCGGTGCGGCCCAGGGGCCAGCGGGGTCGCCTGGTTGTGGCGGCCAGCCTCCGCCTGATTGCTGCCAGGGTCCGGGGTATGAGGGCGGCTGCGCACCCTCGTGCGCGGGCTGCTGGCTGGCGAACCAGAAGGCGTCCGTCTGCTGGCTGGCGATGCCACGTCCTGGCTGCTCAGCGTCAGCCGCGTCCTGCCGCCTATCGTTTTCGTGACCTTGCATCCTCATCACCCTCGGCTGAAACAGGCTATGTTCCCGGCCGGCGTTTCATAAACTCCGCCGTTCCCGGCCATGGCGACCCGGGACCGGTGCACCTCTCAGTAAGCCACCCGCACGGTAAGGGAGGCGTAAGCGCTAGCTGAGCAAAACCTCAGGATTGGCTCAGGTGTCGTTCAAGACCGGCTACGTCCGATCAGGACGGAGCTGGCCAGGCTGAACCAGGCCGGACTCGTAGGCGTATACCACGAGCTGAGCGCGATCCCTGGCATGCAGTTTCACCATGGCCCTGCTCACGTGGGTCTTGGCGGTGGCAGGGCTCACGACGAGCCGCTGGGCGATCTCGTCGTTCGACAGGCCCTCGGCGACCAGGGCCATGACCTCTCGCTCCCGTTCGGTGAGGCCGGCGAGATCAGGGACCGAACGTGGCGGCCGGGCGCGCGCCGCAAACTCCGCGATGAGCCGTCGCGTCACTCCGGGGGACAGCAGCGCGTCGCCGCGCGCCACCGCTCGCACGCCCGCGATCAGCTCGGCTGGCTCGGTGTCCTTGACCAGGAATCCGCTGGCCCCCATGCGCAGCGCCTCGAAGACGTATTCGTCCAGGTCGAATGTGGTGAGCATGACGACACGCACCTCGTTGAGGCGCTCGCTCGCCAGGATCTCCCGAGCCGCGGACAGGCCATCGCGCCGTGGCATGCGGATGTCCATCAGCACGACGTCGGGGACGAGCCGCGCCGCGAGCGCAGCCGCCTGCTCACCATCGGCAGCCTCGCCGGCCACTTCGATGTCGTCCTGCGCGTCGAGCAACGCCCGGAACCCCGCGCGCACCAACGCTTGGTCGTCTGCGAGGAGCACCCGGATCACGATTGCGCCTCCGCGGTCATGTGGGCCGCGCCGCGGCGAACCGGCAGTCGCGCCCGCACCAGGAATCCCTTGCCTGACAGCGGGCGCGCGGTGAGTTCTCCGCCGAGCAGCCGGGCACGCTCACGCATGCCGGCGATCCCGTTTCCGCCCATGTCAGTGGCACCGCCGGTGCCGCGACTGCCTGCGCCGCCGACGCTGCCGCCGCCGGTGCCGTGCGCGGCAGCCGCACCACCAACGGGCGTCGAGCCGCCGCGGGCGCTCGGGCCGCGGGGCCAGCCCGGTGCGCCGTGCCCGTTGTCTTCAACCTCGACGCCAAGGCTGGCGTCGTCGTAACTGACCCGGACCGTCACGGAGGTGGCCCCGGCGTGCCTAATGACGTTTGTCAACGCCTCTTGCACGATCCGGTAGGCGGCGAGGTCAGTGTCCGCGGGCAACGGCCGCTCGTCGCCTGCGATTTCGGTCCGCACGTTCAGCCCTGCCGCGCTCGCGCGCGACGTCAGATCGCCGAGCTGCGCCATCCCAGGAACCGGCGAAAGCGGAGCATGCTCGCTCGCGGAGGAGCGCAGCAGGCCGAGCACGGAGCGCAGCTCCCCAAGCGCCTCCTTGCTCGCCTGCCTGATCGCGGTGAGCGCCGTCCTTGCCTGATCGGTCGCCTGATCGGGACGCTCGTCCATCAGGTGCAGCGCCACGCCGGCTTGCACGCTGATGAGGGAGATGTTGTGGGCGAGCACGTCGTGCAGCTCCTGTGCGATGCGCAGCCGCTCCTCGCTCTCCCTGCGACGGGATAGCTCCTCCCGGCCGCGTGCCGCGCTCAGCGCGCGCTCACGGCCCGAGCGCACGACCTCGGCGCCGATCAAGATCAGTAGCGGCCACGCGGCCACCTCGAATGCGCTGGCAAGCCCTGGCGGCCGTCCGCGGCCACCAAGGTAGAAACCGCCCCAGACGATGAACACGTAGATGACGGCGCTGCTGATCCAGGCAAGCGAGCGGTATCCGGCGAGTACGGCGCCGCCGAGCGCGATGGTAAGTGGAAGGAAGACCGGGCCCCACGGGTAGCCGATGCCAAAATAGGCGCAAACGCTGACCGCGACGATCAGCAGCATTGCCGGTGGGTTGCGTCGGCGCAGCACCAACGCGGCGCAGACGACGGCGAGCAGCGTCACCCCAAGCGCGTCCAGGCGGCGGACGTGCTGTTGATTGGTCTGTGCGCCGAAGGTGCCGCCGATCGTGATCGCCGCGATGGCCGCCGCGGTGATAACGCGGCGCGCCCACCCTGACGCCCCGCCCGACGCCCAGCCTGAGGCGCAGCGCGGCCAGCGCACGTGCCGCTGCCCTTCCCATGCCACACAAGAACGTTAGGTGACGGTGAGCGCGCATGTCATCGCGCGGGTGGAGACACTGGCTGCTGGCCGGCTACTACCAGGGGAGTAGCAAAGGACCGTCGTCCCGGCCCTCCCAGTACCTCGCCCGAGGCAGCTGCGGCAAATATCGTGTCAACGGCCCCGAAACGCGGTGCCGGGCAGGGTAGTGCCAGGCCGTCAACACAGCGCGGCGAAGCCGCGGTGCGTTTGTGCGTAAGCCGTTAGGGCTGTGCTGGCCACCGGGGCGACCTCGGGACCCCGCCGCAGACCCAGGATGGGCTCGCGCGGCGGAGCCGTTAAGGATTATGGGGGTTAGACGCGACATATCTTGTCAACGGCAGAGCGATGTGGCATCCTTAAGGAGTCGAGATATGACGCGTCTGTCCCGGCGGTTTGGTGCTTGGTGCGCTGGGCAGACGCAAATCGGACGGCGGGAGCAAGGATGTCGACACTGTCACGGCGCGAAGAGATGGCTGTCTCTAGTGCAGCGCTGTCTGGCGCACCCTGGAGCGGGGCCGCCCTGGCCGGCGGCGTCGTCGCGGCAGGCGATCTCGGCCTCAAAATCATCACCGGCCACATTGGCCTCGCGATGCTGAGCGGCCCGGTATCGGTGGGCGCGCTCGTCTTCTTCGCGGTCGCAGCGGCCGGCGCGACGCTCGGGCGACACCGCAGCCGCGCCCTGGCCTGGGCACGGCACAATCCGTGGAAGTTCGCGATCGCGCCGGCGCTGGCCTGCGCAGCGGTCGTGCTACCCGTCGCGCTGGTGCTTGGCGGTAGCGGCCTGTTCAGCGCCGTGTTCAGCGCGTTCTGGCACGGCCTGGTGGTGTTCGGCGTCACGGGAGCGGCTGGATCGCTGCGCCGCCGGCCTGCGGTGTAGCCAGCCAGAAGCTCAGGTAAATTACCCCGTCATGCGCTACGTGTTTATCGGACGTGACGCTGCGAACCGGGTGATTCGCTCGTCGGCGCGGATGCTGCTACCATCGCTGCGTCGTTCGCGCCGCTAGCTCAACTGGCAGAGCAGCGGACTCTTAATCCGCGGGTTCGGGGTTCGAGTCCCTGGCGGCGCACCCGTCCTGACCTGGCTCTTTATTGCTTTTGACAGCATTCTCACTCCTGTCCGGTTGCAGTTGTGGTTGCAGTTGCCATTCGTTAGGCCCATAGCGCTTTGCCCATCTGATCCGCGGCGTGGCGGCTGAGCTTCGCGGTCACGTGGGTGTAGCGCTGGGTTTGGCTGAGCTGCGAGTGCCCGAGGATCTGCTGGACGACCCGGATGTCAATACCCTGTTCCAGCAGGAGAGTCCCCGCAGTGTGGCGGGCGTCGTGTACGCGTGTCTCACGGACTCCTGCGGCTTTGAGGAGAGCGCGCCAGTCCTGCCAGTCGTCGCGGGGGTCGATGGGCTTGCCGGTGGGGGAGCAGAAGACCAGGTCCCAGCCCTCCCAGGGCGTGCTTGCGGCCAGGCGGTGGGCGTGCTGGCACCGGCGGTGGGCGCGAAGCTGCGCGATCAGGGGTGCTGGCAGGGCCAGGGTGAGTTTCGCCTGCCCTCGGTTCGGCTTGACTCCTTTGCGCCGGGCGAAGTACCAGCCACCTCCGATGCGCTGCGGGCACTCGCGCGCGTGATTGGCGCATCCAGCCGGACAGGGCCGCTTCACCTGGGGGCAGCGGTGGCCTCGTTTGCGGCAGTCGGCTGCGCAGCCTTTAAGGTGCCTGTGCTTTTCGCACGTCGGCAGGCAGGGCCTGCGGTGCCGGTCCGAGGTGCAGGCGGGGATGTTCAGGCAGCCGTGCTTGAAGCGGTGCCGTTTGAGAAATGCATGCGCCACTTCGTGGCTCGCCCGTGGGGGATGAAACTGGGTCCCCTTGCGTCCGGGGCTGGGTGCTGGCCGGTGGGTGGGTGGCTGGGGTTTCTTGCGGTTCCAGCGGACACCCGAGCGATGGAGGGTGCGGGGTGAGAGCTGGCGCGCCGCCTGCCGTCACCGTCCAGCTTTGGTCCGTTCGAGGCCGCGTTTGAGAATGGTGCTGGAACCCCGTGCCGGGTACCCCCCGCTGCTGCTATGTGCGCGTGTGTCAGTCTCCTGTACTGATCTTGGGGTTCTGCGGGCGGCGTGCCTGTTCCCATCCGCTGGGGGGATGCCGCTGCAGGAGGTGGGCAGGCTGTGAAGGTGCTGTATGAGCGCGTCGCCGGGATCGACGTGCACAAGAAGATGATCGAGGTGGGGATCCGGGTGCCGGGGGACAAGCCCTGGACCCGGAAATCGGAAGTGCTGCAATACCGGACGTTTTACGGGGTGCTGCAGCAGATGGCCGCCGAGTTGCGCAAGCGGGGCATCACCCATGTGGTGATGGAGGCCAGCGGGGTTTACACCGAGCCGGTCTATTACGCGCTGGCCGAGCGGGACTTCGAGCAGGTCGCGGTGATCAACCCAGCGCACGCCAAGGCGCTGAAGGGGCACAAGACCGACGCCAGGGACTGCCTGCGGCTTGCGGAATTGTTCGAATGCGGGCTGCTGCGCGGGTCTTATATTCCCGCCCCGGAGCTGAAGGAGGTGCGGGACCTGACCCGGTGCAGGATCAAGACGGTCCAGGCCCGCACCTCCGAGATCCAGCGGCTGGCTAAGGCGCTGGAGTCGGCCGGTATCAAGCTCGGCTCGGTAGCCAGCGATATTACCGGCAAATCTGCCACGGCGATGATCGAGGCGCTGACCGGCGGGGAACGCCGCGGTGCGGTGCTGGCGGACCTGGCCCGCGGGCGGATGCGGACTGCCGGCAAGCTGGCTGACCTGTCCCAGGCCCTGGCCGGCCGGTTCACCGATCACCACGCGCTGCTGTGCCGGCTGCACCTGGACCGGATCGCAATCTTCGACAGCGCGGTCGCCGGCTTGGAGGACACGATCACGCGCAAGGCAGCCCGCTGGCAGCGGGAGCAGGACCTGCTCAAGACGATCCCCGGCTTTGGGGATGCCGTGGCGCAGGCGTGGCTGGCCGAGATCGGCCCCGCTCCGCACAGCTACTTCGCCGGCCATGACAAGCTGGCCTCGTGGGTGACCTTGTGCCCGGGCAACCACATGAGCGCCGGGAAACGCAAGCACGGCCGGACCGGTGACGCCGGCGCTTACATCAAGCCAATGCTGGTCAACGCCGCCTGGGCAGCGGTCAAGGCCCCGGGGCGGCTGCAGGCAAAGTACCACCGGCTGGTCCGCCGCTTCGGCGGGCAGAAGAACCCGGCCGCGAAGAAGAAGGCGATCATCGCGATCGCCCACACCCTGCTGAAGATCGCCTACCAGGTGCTCCAGAGCGGCCAGCCATACCAGGACCTGGGCGCCGACTTCTACACGCGGCGGGAATCACCCGAACAGCGCCAGGCCTACCTGCTGCGGCAACTGCAGCAGCTCAACCCTGGATGCACCATCACCATCACCCCCGCGGAGGCCGCCTGACCGTCGGCCAAAGCCGACCACCTGGCGCCATCCCAGACCCTCGCCGACCTCACCGGCCAGGGTTTGCTGCCGCGCGCCCCGGGCGGGGACCCAGTTTCGTGTCAGCGCTCCCCGCGATTGCATGCCGTCGAGCACCCACCGGAACCGGTCCCCGCCGACGTCGAACTCGTAGCCGATGGCCCATGGCCCGGTTGCCGCCTCGACGAAATCGACGACGATTGCCCCGCTAGTAACAGGCGTGAGCGCCGTCTGGGTCACGTGCTGGCGGGCCCAGGCGATGGTGCCGCTCGCGTCCCCGTTGGTCGGCGTGTCCCGCAGGATGCTCGAGGCGATCGCGGCGCGGACGAAGCTTGCGAGCAGTTCGCGCTCCCACGGCTCGGTGAGCGTGATGCCCAGCCGAACGCTGGAGATGTCCGCCGGAGCCGCGCCGAGCCGACGGGATGCCGCGAAGCGCATCAGCGCCCAATACGCATCCTGCGAGAAAGTCGCTGCCCGATCGATCGCCACAACGACGATCTGGAGAAGCCGAAGCAGGTTCGTCTTTCCCCCACCATTCGGCCCGACCACGACAAGAGTCTGCGGCAGATCGCTGAGCTGCAACCTGTCAAACGACAGCAGCTCCCTCGCCTCAATGTCGGTCAGACGCATCGACTCCGATGCCACCCTTCCTCATGCGCCCGCGGCGTCCGGCCGGAGACCTTCGTCGCGCTCGGCGAGCGTGACGCTGACGTGATGCACTCGTGATGGCGTGCATACACAGCCACGAGCGGGATAGTACGCGCAGGTCACGTTCAACGACACATCCCAGCCCATGCGTCGTGCGTGCCGCGATTGGGCGATCTGCATCGCCAAGTGCCCGCCAAGCGCGTTCAGTCGGACCGCCAGATCACGGTCAAACGATCACCGATCCATGTGGTAGCAAATGCATGGATGTCCTGACGTGGCGCTTTAGATCCGGTCGGCTGGATTCGACTGGCGGCTCTTTGCACCCAAAAGAGTACGCACCAAGGTGGGTCCCAGGCGCGATGGGCCACCCGCTCACCTGCGCGACTCTGTGTCCGAATTCCACGCGTGCCGACAGTTTTAAGGCGAGAGGGTTTTTGCCCGGGGCCCCTACGCCGCTGACCTGGCGCATCCGCCTGGTTGGAGGAGGCGCAGCCGCCGCGGCGTTCCGTCACGGCCCGGGATCTTGCCGGGACCATCGCTTCAAGCGCGGACAAGCGCGGCCTGACCCAAATGGGGGCGCAGCGTGATTCAGCATAAAGGCGCATGACGGCTTTACGTGGCTGGGAATCCTCTGGCGGTGGCTCCCTATGCCGTTGCTATTCGTCTAGTTCCGAGCGCCATGCACCACGATGCAGATCGTAGTGCAGCGGACCTTTGTGGAACTTGGACAGATCGAGTGAGAGCAGCGCCTCGTAGGCATCGGCGGGCAGGTCGGCCTCCAACACGATTTGCAGCCTGGTAGCAGCGTCTTGCAATACCAGGACGGGCCGAGGCGATGCTGTCTCGCGCCGGGCCCGGTGCACTCGGCCGACCAGGCGTTTGAGGCCCTGGGAAGCCTCGTCCGCCAAGGTCGAGCCGAGAGATCTCAGGAAGGCCTGGAGGGGCAGCACTGCCAGCAACAACCACTGCAGCTCTCCGACCCCGCGGCGCGCGGGAACCATCCGGGTGCGGGCGGTAATGCCGATTGCGCCGAACGCCCCGATGATGGCCTGTTCCTGCTCGGGTGGGATCTCGGCGGCGACGAGGACCTCCGCCGTGAGCAGGTCGGGCCTAGCCATCGTGGCCGCCCTCCTCCAGCGCCCAGATCCGCGCGGTCTTGTCGTTGCCGCCGGTGGCCAGCCAGCGGCCGTCCGGGCTGAACGCCACCGCGCGCACCGATTTGCCGTGGGTGAGTTTGACGAGTTCCTGCCCGCTGGCGGCGTCCCGGACCTGCGCGGTCTTGTCGTCGCTGGCGGTGGCCAGCGCTCGGCCGTCCGGGCTGAACGCCACGGCGCGCACCGAATCGCGGTAGGTGAGTTTGAGGAGTTCTTGTCCGCTGGCGGCGTCCCAGATCCGCGCGGTCTTGTCGTCGCTGGCGGTGGCCAGCGCTCGGCCGTCCGGGCTGAACGCCACCCCATTCACCCAATCGCCGTGGGTGAGTTTGAGGAGTTCTTGTCCGCTGGCGGCATCCCAGATCCGCGCGGTCTTGTCACGACCGCCGGTGGCCAGCGCTCGGCCGTCCGGGCTGAACGCCACCCCATTCACCCAATCACCGTGGGTGAGTTTGACGAGTTCTTGCCCGCTGGCGGCGTCCCAGATCCGCGCGGTTCCCTCCGAGCCTGCGGTGGCCAGCGCTCGGCCGTCCGGGCTGAACGCCACGGCGCGCACCCAATCCCCGTGGGTGAGTTTGAGGAGTTCCTGCCCGCTGGCGGCGTCCCAGATCCGCGCGGTTCCGTCCGAGCCTGCGGTGGCCAGCCGGCGGCCGTCCGGATTGAATGCCAGCGAAATGACAACAGCCATCCGGCCCTCATGCTTCATGCTTGGGCCTGGATGACCGGCGGCGGCGTGCCAGATCCGCGCGGTCTTGTCACTGCCGGTCGCCAGCACTCGGCCGTCCGGGCTGAACGCCACCGCGTCGATCGCCTTGCTGAGGCGCACGGTTTGCACGGCTGTGGGCTGCTTGGCGAGGCGGGAAGGGTCGATCTGGGATGGTGAGCTAGCGGCCAGTTCGCGGCGAGCACGAGCCAGCAGGGCTGCGGTATCCCTGTAGGCGGGATCGTGTTGGCTGACCAGCACGAATGCTTCTATCGCCTGCTGCCACCTGCCCGCGTCGAGCTGACGTAGCCCAGTGCTGTAGTAAGTGGCGAGTTGCTCGGCCCTGTGGGCTTGGGCGAGTTCGGCGCGCGCATCGGTCATCAAGCTGTCCGGGTCGGCGGCGGCCGGGTCCAGGGTGTGTATCCGCTCACCCACCTTGAGCACGGCCGCCCACTCCCTGGCCTGGTGCAGCCGGCGTGCCTCGGCATGCAGACCGGTGAGCTGCTGTAGGCGGCGGGCGTTCTCCAGCCGCGCGCGAACGTCCCGATAGCCGGGGTCCGCGTCGGCGACCGCCGCGTACGCGGCGACGGCCTGTTCCCACTCCCCGGCGTCGGCGGCCGCGCGAGCATGTGCGTAGCTGGCCGCGAGTTGCTGTTGACGGCGGGCGTGTTCCAGCTTTCCGGTCGCGGCCGGGTGATCGCGCCGCAGGGCGAGGACCTGTCGCAACAGGTCGACCGCCTGCTCCCACCGTTCGGTCCAGATCGCAGCCAGCGCCTGGTCGTAGAGCGCCTCCACCTCGGCTGCGCCCGCCTGCTCGCGGGGGTGGTCGGCTTGCGGCGGCCCTTCCTCGTGTCGTGCTGTCGCCGGGGTCGGCGCGGCGGTTGTGTCGAAGATGCGTCCATCAGGTGCGCGAAGGTACAGCACCGGGGTGCCCCACTCCAGGGTGTCCTTCTTCGCCCGCCGCAGCGCGCGCCGGGCCCGCATGACGGCTGTGTCCACCGGCAGCCGTTTGGCCACGTTCTGGTAGAACGTTTGCGCGAAGCTGATCGCGGCGGGGTCACTGATCGCGAACTGCATGGCAACCACCGCCGGGATACCCCGGCGAACAAGCGCCCCCGCAGTACTGGAGAACACATCCAGGGCGCTGCCGCGCCCAGTGTCGCAGGCGTTAAGCACGACCAGACGGAGCGTGTAGTGCTCGCCGAGCAATCGGCTCAGGTCGTCGGCGCCGACCGCGTCAGTGCGTCCCTGCTCGCTGGCAAGCGCGATGGTGCCCTCGTCGCTGCCCGGGTCGTAGCCGCCGTGCCCGACAAAGTGAAAGACATGCCAGGGACCGTGATCCATGGCGTCTTCCAAGTCGCTGTAAGCTTGCCCTTCCACCCACACCAGCTCAACCAGCCCATCGCGCTCCAGTCCCGCCAGCGCGGCGCGCAGCCGCCGCTGCTCGTCGCCGACCTCCAATGTGTCCTGGTCACCGGGGCGGGCGACCATACCCAAGATCCGCAGCGGCGCAGCGGCCTGAATCGGCTGCCGCGGGGCCAGCACTTGGGGATAGCGCACCAGTGGCAGGCTCAGCCCCACGTAGTCCTGTCGGCCCGCGTCGAACAGGAACTCCCACGGCAGCCGGGCCAGTTCCGGCGAACGGATGCGCAGCACCAGCCGCAGCCCGGCACCTTCGTCGCGAGCACGCTGCGCGCTGGCCACATATAGGGCGCGCACGTCATCGACGACCAGCGCGTCAAACAACCGCTGGCCGAACTGCTGCACCGGCTGCTCGTCGCCGCCGGGCACCCGCCGCGCAACCGCCGAGGACGCCAGCACAGCGTCGTTGATCACACCGAGCTGATAGTCAAGTTCCTCACGCGTCAAGGGCAGGCGCATGCTCGCGGCAGCATCCCCGCTAGGCGCACGCGCAGTGACCGGGTACCCCTGCCGAGTTGGGTCGCCGATCTCTAACTCGAAGTCGAGCGTGTCCATGCCCGCACCTCGCCGCGCCTACCCCCGTGCACATCGCGCGAGTCCTTCATCGAGGCTACGCCTGCTGCCTCGGTTCCGGCCACAATCTTCGTGACGGGATCCATGTTTCTCTTCTCCTTCGAGTGCTCTCACTCGGCGAGCGTTTCCCGACTCGGATTTCGGTGCTTGGCGGTAATCTTCATCGGCAGCAAATTCCACTGTCGATTGTGGGTCATCCGCAACGAGTTGCTCTGCTGATAGACGATGGCTCAGTTGATGGCGTAGGCGACGAAGTCGATCGTCGTCGAGGGAGGAACGCTGACAGTGTCGTCGGGCGCCCGACCACGTCGAAGCCCGCGTTTTCGTTGTTCAAATCCAGTGCGAGAGCGGTGTAGACACCTTACGGCACCGGCAGGGAGCAGTAGCCGTCGGCATTCGTCGTGGTATGAACGTTCTCCCCGTCGACGGTCTTGAACTCCACACTGACTCCCGGATAAGGCTCGCCGGTGTCTCCTACGGTGACGTGGCCGCTTACAGTCGGCGGGCCCTGGTCTGTCGGTGGGACCGGACCCGGGGACGCCGGTGACACGGTTGTGACGATTGGACCCGGACCAGGGCCTTGACTGCTCTGCACCGGACCGCCGCCGCATGCTGTGAGGGCGAAGGCCAGCAGCGCCAGCAGAGAGAGCGATCGGAAGGCGCTGCCGCGCTCCAATGTGTCGTCGTACGTCTCCTTGATGATCTGAAAACTTCACGCGGTAACCGGCCACGATGGCCACCCCCTTGGTCTCCTCCGTGCACTGCGCAGCGGAGATTGAAGCTGTGCATCGAAGAGCTGCATCGATGACTCGAACAGTGCCTGCCGGACCGGCGCGGGGGCCTAGGCGCCCGCGCAGACGGACAGTTTCGTTAGGCGATGTCGACCTCGGCTGGCGGGTAGCCGGTGGCCTGGACAGTCACCTTCGGCGGTTCCTTGGTGACGATCCAGCGCTTCAGGTCGGGTCGAACTCGCGCGTCGTGTGCTGGCGGAACGTCGTGGTGAGAGCGGTGTTGGTCGGGCCGGTGGCGATGTCGTCCACGAAGACGATCCCGCTCACGGGCGTGCCGGTGATTGAGTCGACCGCGGACACGGTGACTTGTATAGGGCGGTCGAGTGGGGCTGGCCGAGGGTTAATGGTCACGTTCACCGTCGCCAGGGACCGCCACGGCGGCGGGTCGGCCACGCGTGTGACCTGTTGGATCACCGACCAGGTTTGCCTGAAGCCGGTGAACCGGCGCAGGCTCCGGAAACCATCGGGCTCGGAGACGAGGATCTCAGCCTCGCCGGTGGCGGCCGCGTAGCACAACACGTCGGTGGTGTCTCCGCCGCCGAACCGCCCCGGTACGACCATCGTCCAATCAGCCCGCCAGCCATCATTGCGGCGGACGAGACTCAGGTCGCCGCCGTTGGCGGTGTAGAGTTCCGCCTGGCCGGTGGAGGGGTCGTAGAAGAGCAGGTCGGTTCCACTGGTGCCGGTGAAGTCGCCCGGCACGATGGCCCGCCAGGTGCTGCGCCAGCCGTCATCGGAGCGCACAGGTGCCAAGTCGCCGCCGGGGGTGACGGCGAAGAAATCCCCGCGTCCCGCTGCCGCGTCATAGCACAGCAGGTCGGTGCTGCCGTCGCCGCCGAAGTCCCCTGGGATGATCATTGACCAGCCCTTTGCGAGGCCGTCGTGGCTGCGCAGCAGGGCGAGCTGCCCGGCGCCAGAGACGGCGTAGAACTCAGCGCGACCGCTGGCCTGTTCGTAGAAGAACAGGTCGCTGCCTGTGTCTCCGCCGAAGTCTCCCGCGACGACGTGCGACCACGTGGTTCGCAGGCCGTTGTGGGCGCTCAATTGGGTGAGGTACCCGTTGGCGTCGCAGGTATGGAATTCTGCCTGACCGGCGGCGCGGTCGTAGAAGAACAAATCCGTGGCGGCGTCTCCACCGAACTGACCGGTGACGACGGCCGACCGCGTTTGCCGCCACCCTGGCTGCCAGCTCAGCGAAGCCAGCTGGCCCCCTGGATCTACCCGGTAGAACTCGCCTTGGCCTGTCGCGGGGTCGTAGAACATGAGCGCGTGCCGCGCGGCCCAGGCGCGTTCCCAGCTGGTCACGCAGCCGTCCGCCGACGCGAGCAGCGGCGCGAGCTCCGCTTCGGTCAGACCCTGCGACTGCACGTCGGCGATCCAGTCAGGGAGCATCCCGACGTGGGCCAGGCTGTCATCGTTGATGTCGAATGTTCGTTCGCCGATGACACTGCGGTCCATCGGCTTGCCGGTCGAGGCGGAAGTGAATGGATAGGTCACCCCGCCGGGCGCGGGCCCGCCACCCCGCTACGGCCGCTGCGTCTGGCCCGAACCGGGGCAGCGGGAGCCCGGCGAAGCCGTTGAAGTCGGTACCCAGCCCAACCGGGGCGCCTGCCGCCTTTTCGGCCGCGTACCGGTAGGCCTGTACCCAGGAGTTGGACGTCAGGCCCTGCACATGCTCGCGAACACGCTCCCCTCGGTCACGAGGTGCTGGACAAGCGCGTCCATGACGTCGAACACGTCGTCCGCGTGTCTCACGAGAGTGGACCGGCTGGGCGTCTGGGTGATCGGCGAGGCGGCAGTCGGAACGCGATCGGCGTTGAGATGGGCCATATGAGTATTGGCGAACTCGCTGGCGGCCCTGAGGCGATCGCGGAGTGCATTGTCTAGGGCAAAGCCCGTCGCATAGTCCCACCGGCTGATCACAGGAGGCCAGCCGGAGGCCGCCTGACCAGCGCT